>Ga0334882_1001380_pt1 | contig 29358 bp, 24 predicted proteins | sample GraSluR1_MG_5_FD_207226 | JGI IMG/M metagenome (GOLD analysis project Ga0334882, IMG submission 207226) | Sludge microbial communities from methane-producing bioreactor in Wageningen University, Netherlands - Granular Sludge_15_04-R1 | ecosystem: Engineered > Bioreactor > Anaerobic >... | reverse complement strand
TGGCCATAGGAACCACCTTCGTGATCATCGGCGGCGATATCGACATTTCCGTGGGAGCCACCCTGGCCCTGGCGGCGGCGGTGGTGCTGAAACTGCAGACAGTAATGCATTGGGGCTTTGCCATTCCCATCGCTCTCTTGGTGGGCATCCTGATCGGACTGATCAACGGAATCTTACGCGCCAAGGTCAAAATTGTCGCCATTATCGCCACTCTGGGCACCATGGTCATCGTCCGGGGGCTGGTCTTTATCTATACCGGTGGTTATCCCATTACCGGCGCTTCAGAAGGATTCAAATTCATCGGCAGCGGTTATCTCCTGGGAATTCCCTTTCCCATCATCCTTCTCTTTATTCTGGTGGCCTTCTGGCAATTCATACTGAGTAAAACCCGCACCGGCCGCTACGCCTGCGCCATCGGCGGAAACAAGGAAGCCACCAGGCTTTCCGGTGTTCCGGTAGACTTTTATCACATTTTGACCTTCACCATCGGCGGCCTGATGGCTGCGCTGGCGGGCATCGTCTATGCCTCACGTCTCACCTCGGTGATACCCAAAGCCGGCGATGGCATGGAGCTGGAGGCCATCGCCGCTACGGTCATAGGGGGCACCTCCATCAGTGGAGGGGAAGGCTCTGTCGTAGGAACCCTGGTCGGTGTCCTCCTTCTGACGGTGATCTACAACGTCTTTAACCTTCTGGGTGTTCAGACCTACGTCCAACTCATCGCCAGGGGCGCCATCATCCTGGTTGTCGTGGGAATCGACTCTTACTCCCGATATGGGAAGAATAATTAAAGGGAGATTCTATAGTAAAACTCATCTGTCGGCGGGCACCTTTTGTGGCGGAGTCTACGGGGGTAATACCCTAAGCAAACAGGAGACCATACGGCCAGAGGATAGGCACCGGATGGTTAGGGCCCAATCACCCCTTCACCGCCGGCAGCCCCATTCCCTCCCGCCGCTCCGATCTCCTGATAAACAGGAAAGTAAAGATCAGGGTCACCGCTTCGGCAAAGAGAAACGAAAGCCAAAGCCCCCTGGTTCCCAGGATGAGGGGAAGAAGAATGAGTCCCGCCATGAGCATGACAAAACTTCGGGACAGGGCGATAACCGCCGATTCGGCGGGCCTGTCCAGGGCGGTAAAATACATGGCCGCCGCCATATTGACCCCCATCAAGATCAAAGAAAAACTGAAATACAGGGTGATCTCCGAGGCAAGAAGGATAACTTCCCGGTCGGTCACAAAGAGGCCGGCGATATAATCGCGGGAGAAAAGCAAGGCCAGGCAGGCTCCCAGACCGATGAACCCGTTGGTCAGAAAAGCGGCGTTCCGGAAGCACCGGGTCCGACGGAAGTTCCCCGCCCCCTGGTTGAAGCTCACCGCAGGATGGATCGCCTGGGCGATGCTGTAGAAGATGATTCCCACAATCTCTCCCACGTATCCGGCGATGCTGTAGGCCGCCACCCCCAGCGAACCGATCCTCAACATCAGCACCCAGTTGAAAATGTAGAGGGAGAGGCCGATGGAAACCTCGTCCACAAACTCGGAAAGACCGTTATACATAATCCGGAATATCACCGGCAGTTCAAACCGCGGCTTTACCAGGGACCAGCCGGTGCGGACAATCAGGTACCAGCCCATGAGCAGGAAAGGCAGGATCTGGGAGATTCCGGTGGCCCAGGCGGCGCCCTGGATCCCCCACTGAAGGACCGCCACAAAGAAATAATCCAGCACAATATTCACCACCGAACCGGAGAGCATCACAGCCACGGAAAATACGGGCTTGCCGTCCCCCCGGATAAACAGGTCCTGGGTAAAAACCAGCAGAAAGAAGGGTGCGAAAATAAAGATGATCCCCAGGTAGTCCATCACCAGCTGCTTCACCGAATCATCGGCCCCCAAAACCAGGGGAATGAAGCGGAGCAGGGCGAAGCCGATCAGGGATCCCGCCGCGCCCACCAGGGCCAGCAGGGCCATGGTCAGGGTGTAGAGTTCGTTGCCCTTTTTCCGGTCTCCCCCTCCCCGGTGGATGTTGGCCAGGGTAGCGCCGCCGGTGCCGATCATGAGGCTCAGGCCGGTGAATCCCACCAGCAGGGGCCAGGCCAGGTTGATCGCCGCCAGACCCTGGGGTCCCACGAACCGGCCGATGAAGATGCCGTCCACCACCTGGGCGGTGGACATGGCCAGCATCCCCAGCACCGAGGGCACGGCGTAGCGTACGAAAACCGTGATCACGGAATCCGAGGCGAGGTCGATCTTTTTCATCCCCATGAGAACTCTCCCGGGCTGAGGCGGTCAGCCGAAAATGTTAAACCTCGATCCCGAAAACCGACCTGACCACAAACCCCACGCCGAAGCTGATGGCCGCCACCCCCAGGCTGAGGAGGGCCATCTCCCAGAACCGCCGTTTGAAGCTTAAATCCTTGGCCACCGAGATGTAGTAGTTGAAAAAGAAGATAATCGCCACCGCGATGGTCATGGTGAGGGTCAGGGCGAGAAGGCCGCTGGAAACCAGAAGGTAGGGAAGAATCAAGGCCGCCACGGTGAAAACGTAGGCGATGCCCGTGTAGACCGCCGATTTCACCGCCTTCCCCCTTTCGGTATTTTCAGCGGTGGAGCTGAGGTATTCGCTGGCCGCCATGGACATGCTGGCGGCGATACCGGTGATGAGCCCCGCCGCCGCGGTGAGCCGGGTGTTCTGGAGGGCGAAGGTCAGCCCCGCCAGGGCTCCGGTCAGTTCCACCAGGGCGTCGTTGAGACCCAGGACGATGGAGCCCATGTATTCGAGCTTCTCTTCATTGAGCATGTTCAGAAGCTCTTCCTCGTGGGCGTCTTCCTCGGAAGAGATCTGAGCCGCCTCGGGGACATAGGAGGAAAGACCCCGGTAGGCCTCCTCCGCCGCCTCTTCCCCTTTTTCCATCAGCTTCACCCCGAAGGTGAGTCCCAGGGTGCGGGCAATCAGGGTAAAGATAAAAACCTTAAACCGGCTGGGCCGGGGATCCTTTCCGGTGTATCGGGCCAGGATCTTCGCATGATTCTTCTCTTCGGCGGCGATCTTTTCCAGGATTCTCCGGTTTTCCGGATCCTTCTGCCACCCGGCAAGACGGCGGTAGATTTCGTGTTCGGTAACCTCGTTTTTCTGGAAATCCAAGAGGGTTTTTAATACGTCATCGGGCAGTTTTTTTTCTTCCATGTGTATGATAATAACTAGTTCTCCGGATTTCCGCAACGGCGCGCTCCAGCGGTGCCGCTGCCAGAAATTTGAGATATGACGGGTAACATACAATAAATGATTCAGCCTCATGAAAGGAGGTTATGATCATAAATTTCTTATCCGCCGCCTCATTGTTGCCACGAACAACGAAATTCGATAGAATCAGCCCCATGCACAGATTATCCTATAAAGTTTTGTTTCTGTTTACCGTCCTGGCCACCCTGGGGGGACTGGCCACCCTGTTTCCCCGGGAGGCGGCTTCATGGCCCAACATCCTGGGATACCGCTCCCTCTGCACCTTCGCCCCGGCGGCCACTTTCTTCTGTTTTTTCCTGGCCGGCACGTCCTGTTTTATCCGGTCGGTCTTTATCAAGGATCAATCGGGAACCGCGCAGGAACGGTTTAAAAAGCACCGCCGGTCCCTGATCCCCCTGGCCCTGGTTCTGATTGTGGCCCTGGGATTCACCGGGGGATTTTTAAAAGTGAAAAACCAGTACACCCGCACCGATGACGCCGTTACAGCGGCTTCCGAAGAAGGAGATTATTAACATGGGTAAAAGAGAAAGTATCGACAGTTTTTTCAAAAGCGGCAGCTACGCCGTGGTGGGAGTTTCCCGGAACAAGAACAAATTCGGTTCGGTGATCTATCGGGAAATGAAAAAGGCGGGGGAAAAGGTTTTTCCCGTGAACCCTCATCTGGAGAGCTTTGAAGAGGACCGCTGCTACGCCGACCTGGGAGCCCTGGAGGAGAAACCCGGGGGAGTCATCGTTTCGGTGAAACCGGAAATGGCCCGGGACGTGGCGGAGCAGGCGTGGCAGGCGGGGCTGACCAACATCTGGTACCAGCAGGGGTCCCAATCCGACGATGCCTCGGCGTTCTGCCGGGAAAAAGGGATGAACTGCGTCACCGGGGAGTGCCTCTTCATGTACCACGAGCCGGTCCAGTCGATCCACAAATTCCACCGGGGCGTGGCAAAACTCTTCGGCAAGTACCACCGGCAGTAAATTCAATTTTGATGAAGGTAATATTCTGGTAAAACGAAGATTCTCGAGGATAGGCACCTGTGCTCAAAACTAATCGCGCTGGCAATCGGGGGAATTTAAAAAAATCAGAGATTTTTTGAAATTCCCTCCTTAATATAAATCCTCTACATCTTCGTTTTACAAAACCAATGAAGCCCTTCACCGAAATGGGATTCGATGACCCATTTCGGCGGCTTTTATATGATTAAACCGGACAGCAGTGTAATAGAAACATTTTTTTCCGGGCTGAACCAGGGACAAGCCCCGCATCGATGATCTGTATCATATCAATTTACCTTGATTTTCCTACTTTTCCACATTATTCTATACATAGAGATAGCTATGATTATAGGGGTGATGTCATGAAAACGATCCAGATGACATTGGACGAAGAGTTAATCGCCGAGGTGGACAGAGAGGTTAAAAGGCTTGGAACCACCAGGTCTGCTTTAACCCGTGAGGCCCTGAGGACCATTCTTGATAAGCATCACGAAATTGAACTTGAGAAAAAGCAGATCACCGGATATGTGCGGGAGCCGGTGAAGCCCGGGGAGTTCTCCCACTGGGAAGACGAACAGGTTTGGGTTGATTGAGATCGCAAATGAAACAGGGAGAAGTAAGGTGGTACCGTTTCCAGAATCCCGATAAGAATAGACCCGTTCTGATTCTCACCAGAACATCCATTATTGAGCATCTGAACGAAGTGACCATAGCACCTATCACCACCACCGTAAGGGATATTCCCACGGAACTTTTTTTATCCACCGAAGACGGTATGCCCCGGGATTGCGCCGTCAACTTTGACCATATACAGACCGTAGCCAAGGATGAAATCGGCCCGGTGATAACCACCCTCTCCCCGTCTGCCGTGGAGGATGTGAGGGCGGCGGTGCTTTTTGCCTTTGGACTGGGGTGAGATTCACGGCGAGCCGGGCCGGTTTTCCATTCTCTGCCTCACCCTCTGCGCGATACTCAAAACCTTGATCATGGTTTGCACGCTGCCGGAATTGTCCGGGTGGTAACCAGGCTCACTCCCGTATCCCGGTAATTTTCGATCAGATAAAGCCCCTGCTCCACCGGGGCTTCTATTTTCATGGCGTAGAGCTCCTCCAGCAGGGACGGTATGAGTTCCTTCAGGAGGGCCCCGTCGGTCTTCACCGGTACCCGGCCCACCACCCCACCGGACAGGGCCGCCGTGGCGGTGACCACCCGCTTGGGAGACAGCACCTCTTCCCGGCCGTAGACCACCCCCCGGGGACAGCGGTTCCCCTCCACCTTCACATCCTCCCCGCCCAGGGGCGTCACGGTCATGTGACATCCCAGGGGGCAGGAAATACAGATCATTTCCCGGGCTTTCTCACTCATCATTCATCCTCCCCCGCCGTGATGGCAATTTCCAGTCTTCCCTCGCCCTGTACCGGAATTTCCAGCTCCCCGGGCTTCAGGGAAAAGCCGATCATTTCCGAGGGCTGTACATGTTTGAGTTTCTTCGTTTTCACCACCCGGCCGTCCAGAAGAACCTGAAGCTCCGCCCGGTTCTTCACCACCAGAGAGCGCAGGTAGAAGTGGTTTTCCGCCGCCGGATCGTACCGGTTGGGCACCACGTATTTCACGTTCCGTCCCGCCCCGGAGGGATACTGGGCTCCTCCGGTGCTGCCGTCAAGGTAGTCGGCGGCGTATTCGCCGCAGCGGGAGGACTCTTCGGTGACGTAGTCCACCAGGTCATGGACGTGGAGGGCGTTGCCGCAGGCGAACACCCCGGATACCCCGGTCATGAGCCGGGAGTCCACCAGGGCGCCCCCGGTTTCGGGATTCAGTTCCACCCCGATCTTTTTGGCCACTTCGTTGTCCGGCACCAGCCCCACCGAAAGGAGCACCGTGTCACACTCCACCCGAAAGCTCTGCTTCAGATCAGGGACGCCGTCCTCCAGGGGTGTGATGGTCACCGCCTCCACCCGGTCTTTTCCGTGGATCTCGCTGACAATGTGGGAGAGGTAGAGGGGGATGGAAAAATCGTTCAAACATTGAACAATGTTGCGGGTCAGCCCCGCCGGATAGGGCTGGATCTCCACCACCCCCATCACCTTCGCCCCTACCCAGCTCATCCTCCGGGCCATGATCAGACCGATATCTCCGGAACCGACGATGACCACCTTTTCCCCGGGGATGTATCCTTCCACGTTGACCAGCCGCTGGGCCAGTCCCGCGGTGTACACTCCCGCCGGTCGGGTTCCGGGGGTGCCTATGTTGCCCCGGTTTCGTTCCCGGCAGCCCATGGCCAGCACCACCGCCCGCACCTCCGCCCGGATCAGTCCGTGTTTTCCGCTGTATCCGTAGAGGAGCTTATTTTCATCTTCCGCCTCCACCTGCATCACCGTGGTGTTCAGGTAAATCTTTATGGGGAGGGTTTTCAGCTCTGTCTCGCACCGCTCGGCGTATTCAGGACCGGTGAGTTCTTCCTTGAAGTGGTGCAGTCCGAACCCGTTGTGGATGCACTGCAGGAGGATTCCCCCCAGCACCTCTTCCCGCTCGAAAACCACCACCGTCTTGCCCCGCCGGGCCAGGGAGACCGCCGCGGCCATCCCCGCCGATCCTCCGCCGATGACGGCGGCGTCGTATTTTTCCTGCTTCATTAACGTGCCTCCCCGCTCAGTCCCGGCTCCGCCAGGGTCCGTTTAACGATGTAGCTCCCCCCGCCGCGCTTGGTGATTTCTTCCAGGGCCATCCCCGTTTCCCTCTGGAGGATCTTCAGAATCCGGTAGGTACAGAAGCCCCCCTGGCATCGGCCCATCTGGGCCCGGGTGTAGAACTTGATGCCGTCCAGGGTATCGTGGCCCGCCCGGATGGCCGCCACAATCTCCGCCTCGCTGATACTCTCGCACCGGCAGACGATCTCTCCGAAGGCGGGGTTCTCCTGAATCAGCCGGTCCGCCTCGGTGGGTGACGCCGATCTGATCCGGGGCAGGGCTTGTATTTCCGGCTTCCACTCGGTCTTCTCCGCCAGCTTGAGCCCCGCTTTTTTTAAAAGATCCTTGACGTACTCGCCGATGGCGGGACTGGCGGTGAGGCCGGGGCTCTGGATGCCCGCCACCTGGATAAACTGCTTCGCCTTGCCGGAGATGTCGATGAAGAAATCGTCCCCCTCCAGGGCGGGCCGGAGCCCCACGAAGCTGGTGATAATGTCCCTTTCACTCACCGAAGGGACCAGCCGGCGGGCGGAATAGAAGATCTTTTCAAAGTTTTCCCGGGTGGTGGCGGAATCTTCCTTGCTCTCCGCATCCTCCGCGGTGGGGCCCACCATGGTGGTTCCTTCCACTGTGGGGATCACCAGCATCCCCTTGGAAACCGATCCGGGGACGGGAAAAACAACCCGCCGGGTGTAGGCTTTGGCGTTCCGGTCCATCAGGTACTCTTCCCCCTTCCGGGGGGTGATGGTGAACTCCTCCGCCCCGAAGAGGGAGGAGACCTTGTCGGCGTAAAGACCGGCGGCGTTGACCACATAGGCGGCCCGGAGCTTCTCCCCCTTCTGGTTCACCATCTCATGGGCGCCGTCCCGGAAGGCCGCCCCGGATACTTCCCAGTTGGTTAAAAGGCTCACGCCGTTTTTCCGGGCCGATTCCACCAGGGAAAAGACGAACCGGTAGGGTTCGATGATGCCGCCTCCGGGGGCGAACATTCCCCCCACCACGTCGGGATTGAGCTTCGGTTCCAGGGCGTGGATTCGCTCCCGGTTGCACAGCTCCACCCCCACGATCCGGTTCTTCACCCCCTGGTCGTAGAGTTTCTCCACGGTCCTCATCTCTTCGGAGTTCATGGCGGCCACGATGATGCCGCACCGCTCGAAGGGAAAATGAAGCTCTTCCTTAAGCTGGTCGAACATCCGGTTTCCCTGAAGCTCAAGCCGGCTCTTCAGGCTGGTGGTGTCGTGGTGAAAGCCCCCGTGAATGATCCCCGAGTTGGCCTTGGACACCCCGAAGGAGACATCCGCCTCCTTTTCGATAAGCACCACCTCAAGGTTGTAGGCGGAGAGCCGGCGTGCTATGGCGGCGCCGCTGACCCCCGCTCCGATGATGGCCAGGTCCCATGTCTTTTCCATAATCTATCCTTCTTCAAAAAAGGTCCGGTGGATCATCCGCACCGCCGCTTCCCGGTCCTGGCGGTCCACCACACAGTACACCGCCGAATCGGAGGCGCCCATGGAAACTATTTTCAGGTCTATCCCCTGTTCCGCCACGGCGCCTATCATTTTATAGGCCAAACCGCGGGAGTGAATCAAGTTATCCCCCACCAGGGCGATGATGGACAGATCCGCCCGGGGGATCAGGGAGGTTACGGCGTGGGGGGTGTTGTCCTTCAGGAGGCGGTAGGCCCGGTCCAGATCGGGAGCGTCCAGGTAGAGATTGATGGCGGTCTGGGCGGTGACCACCGACTTGATGTTGATCCGGTGGGCGCTGAAGAGGGAGGTGACCTCCGCCAGAATGCCTTCTTTCAGGCCCACCCCGGCCCCTTCAAGCTTCAGGATGGCGAAGCTGTCGTTATAGGTAACGCTCTTGAGACGGATGACCTGTCCCGGGGCTTCGGGGCCTATCACCGAGAGGGGTTCCAACACCCCGGCGTTGTTGATATTAAAAATCCTCACCGGAATGTTCCGGCCCAGCAGGGGTTCCACGGTCCGGGGATGGAGGATCTTGGCGCCGAAGTAGGAAAGCTCCGCCGCCTCGTTGTAGGAGAGGGTGGAAATCCGCCGGGCCTCGGGAACGAGGCCGGGATCCGCCGACATGTAGCCGTCCACGTCCTTCCAGACATCCAGGGAGGCGGCGCCGATACAGCCGGCGATGGCGGCGGCGGAGTAGTCGCTGCCCCCCCGGCCTAAAAGGGTCACCTTGCCCTCGGCGGAGACCCCGTAGAACCCGGGGACCACGTAGATGGTGTCCCGGGCCAGGGAACGCCGCACCGGATCGGCGGAGGCTTCAAAATCCACCGAGGCGTTCCGGTACGCCCCGTCGGTGACCAGACCGATGTCCTCGGGCATGGCCTCCTCGGCGGTTATCCCGTGGGCTTCCAGAATCAGGGTGAGCATCAGGGAGGAAAGTTTTTCCCCGTAACTCAGGACCCGGTCTTCCACGAAGTCGGGAACCTCGCCGATGTAATGGATGCCCAGGAGGTACTTCTCGAGTTCTTCAAGCCTCTGTTTCACCTTATCGTAGGCCCGGGTTCGTACGGCGGGATCTTCGATATTCTCCTCCAGGGCGTCTTCCTTCATGGATTTCAGGAAATCCATCATGGTGGAGACATGGGCCTCGTCGTGCTGCACCGTTTCCAGCCCTTCGGTGAGGTAATTGGTGATGCCGTAGAAGGCGGACACCACGATTACCAGGGGGTGGTTGTAGCTTCGGACAGTCTTGAGAATTTTCTGGATATCTTCCTTGCTTTTCAGGTTGGATCCGCCGAACTTTACCACGATCTTCTGCATGGGCTGCTCCCGGGTTAAAAAAGATCCAGCTGCCGGCCTTCCCGGAGGGAATCAAAATCTTCCCCCAGGGCAAAGAGAACGCCGTCGGCCACGGGCCGGATCTGCTTTTCGATGTAGTGATTATAATCCACCGAACCGTCAAATAGTTCAACCGGTACGGGGCCTTCCTGCCCCATGATGTAGGCAATTTCCTTCAGGTTCCGGGTACCCTCGGGGTCCAGGAGCCGGGCGGCCTTGACGTGGGGAGGGGTGGTTTTGACGTAGTGCCCGGCCTCCCGGCTGAGCCGCTTCCGGTACACCAGTTTGTCGTTGAATTTCCCGGCTTTGAGTTCTTCGATAAACCGGCGGATCCACTCCCTCAGCTCCTCCCCGGCGAAGAAGCGGCGAAACAGTTCCTGCTGAAACTCCTTGGCCAGGTCGGTCCAGTCGGATCTCACCGTCTCCAGGCCCTTGAAATCGATGGCGCCGTCCTGGCGGAGCCCTGCGTAGCGCTTCCGGGCCCCTTCCCGGGAGTAGCGCATGGAGGGCAGAAAGAACTGGGGATAGTAGATCTCGAATTCCAGCTCCATCCGGGAGACCACCCCGTATTCCCGCTGCAGGGTATCTTCCAGAAAACCGTCCACCCGGGCCGCCAGATCCCGGCCCGCTATGAGAGGATCGGTCTGCTCTTCCTGTTTCAACGCCACGAAGAGAGAATCGGTGTCGCCGTAGAGCACCGTATAGCCCCAGTCCCGGAGCCGGGCGGTGCAGGTCTTGAGGACCCACTGGCCCGTACCGGTGATGGCGCTGGGCAGGTCGGGGTGGTAGAACCGGCAGCCCGGGGTTCCCATGACCCCGTAGAAGCTGTTCATAAGAATCTTCACCGCCTGGGCGAGGTGGGGATCCCCCTCCTTCCGGGCCCGGGCCCGGCGGGCCATCAGCTCTTCCAGGTAATCGGGCAGGATGTGGCAGGACCGGGAAAAGCGGATCCCCGCCGGGGTCTCCACGGGATCGGTATCCGCCATGAGGCGGCTGTAGGGATCAATAAAAAAAGTTCTCATGATGGTAGGATAGAGGCTCTTGAAATCCAGCACCGCCACGTGGCGGTAAAGCCCCGGCTCCGAGGTAAACACCCACCCGCCGGCGGCATGGCCCTGGAGCACCACATCCGCCGTATCGGGGGCCACCAGAGCCTTCCGGTGGAACCGGGGAAGCATAAAGAAATCAAAAGCCGCCACCGACATATGGACCCGGTCCAGGGGCAGGCCGGTGATGAGGCTCCGGGTCACAAGCTGGTCCAGCAGGGCGGTCTTTTCGAAGATCTGCGTCACCAGCACCGCGTCCTCCAGGTTGTAGAATCCCAGGGCTGCCTTATCCTCACGGAACCTCCTTTCGATCTCCGCCACTTTATCGTCCTCGGGCCGGATATCCTTTCCCCGGCCCAGGAGTTCCCGGGCCACCGTCTCCAGCTTGAAATCGTCAAAACGATGGAACCCGCCCCGAAGCGCCCCGGGACCGTCGATGACTATCCGACCTTCCAACGAAGCCGCCCAGGATCCGTTTCGCTGCTCCTTCAGCCGCAGCAGACCTCCCCCCCGGCCGAGGCGCAGGGACACATCCAGGGCTCCGGCCCGGCGCTCCAGAAAAGCCAGATCAAACCCGATGACGTGCCAGCCGATGATGATGTCCGGATCGGCGGCGGTGACGAAATCCACCACCCCCTGGAGGAGGGCTTTTTCATCGCTTACAAATGAGAGCCATTCCGGATCGGCCGGACCAGACTGACCCCGCATGAGGACCCTCTTCACTTCCTCTCCCGGGCCGGTACCATGAAAGGCGGCGGAATAGACCGTACCGTCCCGGCCGGTTTCGATATCCAGGGAGAGGATCCGGAGGGAAGGCCTGTGGTCCCCCCCGGTGATTCTGGGATTTTGGTACTCCGTCACCCCTCGTCGGCGGGCACCGGTCCCACGGATGACCACGGCCCCCTTGATTTGGCGCTCCATGAGGTACCTCTCCTCAGGCCGTACGTCGGACTCATACAGCACCGATCCTCCGTCCCTGAGTTCCCGGCGGGTCCGATAGTACCGATCCAGGGTGTCAAAGTAGAGTCCGTCCACGGGGGTGCCGTCGAAGGAGACCAGATCCAGAGGCACGCGGCGGCAGTCCGGAGTCAACCCGACCGGGCCGTCCCGGGAGACAAAGAAGAGGGGTTCCCCGGGGCTGACCTTTATCAGAAAGGGGCCGGCGGGGCCGGTACCGTAATAACGGAATTCGCATCGTCCCCGGACATCGCGGCTGTGACTGGTCAGAAGGAATCCCCTCTCTTCGTTCATGGGGGGAGTGTACCAGAAACAGCCGGACTTCACAGCCCCCTCCGGATTCAAGATTTCCTTTAAGACTACGGTTCTCCTTACTTGTTTTACACATGTTATGGCATATCACCAACTTTTTTACAGATAATTGCTGATCCTGATATTTTTATCGATTTTTGTAGCAATAGTAAGAGAGCTGAAGTAAAATAAACTGGAGAACAACTTCGCCCATTAAGGAGCCGCCCATGGAAAATCTGCACCGCACCCCCCTCTATCCCCTTCACCAGGCCGCCGGTGCCAAACTGGTGGATTTCGCCGGATGGGAGATGCCCCTGCAGTATCCCGGGGGTATTTCCGAAGAGCACCTGGCCACCCGGTCGGGGGCGGGCCTCTTCGATGTGTCCCACATGGGACGGTTCACGGTGGGCGGTACGGGCGCCCTTCCCCTGCTCCAGCTCCTGCTGTCCAATAACGCCGCCGCCCTGGAACCCGGTGAAGCCCAGTACACCATCATACCCAATGAAACCGGCGGGGCCCTGGACGACGCCTACCTCTACCGGTTTGATGCCGAGGAGTATCTTCTCATCGTCAACGCCTCCAACCGTGAGGCCGACTGGAATCATCTGCAGAAACACCTGAAGAATTTCCCCGGGGCCATCCTGCGGGATGACACCTTCGATAGGGCCATGATCAGTCTCCAGGGCCCCCGGTCCAAAGAGATCATCACCGCCCTGATGACCGAAGGACAGCTTCCCCCTCCCATGCGCAACGCCCTGGGCCGGGTGAAGCTGGCGGGGATGGAGGTGAAGCTCGCCCGGACCGGCTACACCGGCGAACCCCTCTGTTTCGAACTCTTCTGTTCCGCCGGAGAAGCCCCGGACCTCTGGGAAAACCTCACCGCCGAAGGAGCGGTGCCGGTGGGCCTGGGAGCCCGGGACACTCTGCGCCTCGAAGCAGGACTCCCCCTGTACGGTCACGAACTGGGTATGGATCCCGAGGGCATTGAGATTCCCCTCTTCGCCTGCCCCCTGGCCAAATTCGCCGTCAGCTTCAGCCCCCTGAAGGGAGACTTCATCGGCCGGGAAATTCTTCTCAGGCAGAAGAAGGACCTGGAAAAAATCCAGAAGAAAGAATTCGACGGCCTTACTGCCCTGACCCGGATATCCCGGCCCCTGGCCTTGACCGACAAGGGGATCGCCCGGCAGGGAGACAAGGTCTTCAAGGACGGCAAAGCCGTGGGAACCATCACCAGCGGCACCATGGTTCCCTACTACATCACCGAAGGAGACGGCATCGCTTCCCGCCCCGGCGAGGAGAAGGGAAAGAGGGCCATCTGCCTGGCCCTGGTTCATCCGTCGGTGCAGAAAGGCGACAAAGTTGAAGTGGAGATCCGGGGGAAAAGGAACGGCGCCGTCATGGTTCCCTATCACCTCCGGGCCGAGGCGGCCCCCCGGGCCCGGGCGATCCTCTGGGACGAAATCGGTTTGGAGAAAAACCGGGCGGAACCAGGAGAGACCCTCAATAAAGTCCGGACCCTGATCAAGGACGCCGCCGCCAACACCCGATGGCGCCAGGAGGAATGCCTCAACCTGATTCCCTCGGAGCAAGCCATCTCCTCCCTGGTCCGGCGGCTGGCCATGATGGATCCCTCCTGCCGGTACGCCGAACACAAGCCCGTGGCGGCCCTGAAGGAGGCGGAGGTTTTCTACTACCAGGGAACCGACTTCATCGGCCGGGTGGAGGAGCTCCTCCAGGAGGAACTGAAACGGTTTTTCGGATGCGCCCAGGCGGAAACCCGGGTCATCTCGGGACAGATGGCCAACACCGCCGTGTTCAGCTCCCTGGTGGACTACATCAACCGCACCGACCGGAAGGCGGAGCCCCGGCGGCTGGAAAGAGTGATGAACCACCACATCATCCGGGGGGGCCACCTGAGCGCCCAGCCCATGGGGGCCCTCCGGGACTTCGTGGCCCGGAACCCCCGGACCGAAAAACCCTGGGTGATCAACTTTCCCGTCCTGGCAGACAACCCCTACCGCATCGACGTGGAAGCGTGTGAAAAACTGATGATCCGGGAAAAACCGGAACTGGTCATCCTGGGCAAAAGCATGATCCTCTACCGGGAACCGGTGGAAGAGATCCGGAAGATCATCGACCGGGAGGGGCTGAAAACGGTACTCATGTACGACATGGCCCACGTCCTGGGCCTGGCGGGGCCCCACTTCCAGGATCCCTTCAAGGAGGGAGCGGACATCGTCACCGGCTCCACCCACAAGACCTTCTTCGGTCCCCAGCGGGGGGTGATCACCTCCAACTACCGCCGGGACCACGATGACTACGGCCTCTGGGAGGCGGTGAACCGCCGGGCCTTCCCGGGAAGCGTGAGCAACCATCACCTGGGAACCCAGCTGGCCCTCTACGGCGCCGCCCTGGAGATGAACCACTTCAAGGACGCCTACCAGAAGGCGGTGGTGGAAAACGCCCGGCACTTCGCCCGGGCTTTGACGGACTGCGGCCTTAAGGTGGCGGGAGACCCCGCCCTGGGCTACACCGAAACCCACCAGGTGGTGATTGAGGTAGGCTACGCCCGGGGGGCCGAACTGGCCCGAACCCTGGAAGAGAACAACATCATCGTCAATTACCAGGCTTCCCCGGAGGAGGAAGGATTCACCGCCTCGGGAGCCCTGAGGACGGGGGTTCAGGAGATGACCCGGTTCGGCATGGGAAAAGAAGGGTTCTCCCGGCTGGCCCGGCTCATCGCCGATGTGGTGGCGGGGAAGAAGGGAGTCCGGGAAGAGGCGGCAAGGCTGCGGGCGGAGTACCGGGAGATGCGGTACTGTTTCACCGAAAAAGAGCTCTCTCCCCTGCTGGAGGATCTGCACCGGCTGGTGTGAGAGGCTGTGCCAGGAGGCTCCCGGGGGGACGCTCCGGACCGGGCCCACGGTTTTCAAGCCGGGGGCCCGTTTTTTTTTACAGGTGCAGGGCTTTGCGCCAGTTGGTGTCGTTGAAGAGCATCACGTGGAGGATGTAGAACAGCACCGCAATGGGCAGAAAGATAATGGTGGTGATGAAGGACCAGCTCAACCCCCGGGTAATCACCAGATCCAGGGCGGTGAGCATCAGGGTCAGGTCTATGAATCCGAATCCCAGCAGATTCAGCCCCTTCCGTTTTACCAGCGTCACATACCAGAGGTAGAGGGACAAGGGTAAAAGACACGAAGCGGTAATCAGGGACCAGGTCAGCTCCCGCACCAGCAGGTAGTTGATGGCGCCCAGCAGCAGGGCGCCGTCGGCGCCGATGAAGGCCAGAATCCGCAGCAGCCCGGACTTCCGGAAATTCAGATAAAGCAGAAACAGCTCCACCGCCACAAAACTGGCGATGAAAAACGGTGCCGCCCGGGAATAGAAAGGATTCCCTGGATTCCGCCAGGTTTCCACGGTGAGCTGTACCGCCAGGACCAGGAGCATGGCGGAGGTGACGGCGATGAAGCTTTTCTTGCCGAATTTCACGAAGAGCAGGGCAATAATCGCCGCACCGATAATGGGAACAATGACGAAGTAGGACCAGGTCAGGGTCCCGTTCATCCGGAAGTCGGTGATGATGGTGATAAGCAGGGGAAAGAAGCAGAGAAAAACGATGAGCGCCGCCGCCATGAACCGCCGCTGCCCCGCCGTGACGGCCCGGTACATGGGTCGGGCAGGAATCAGATCTGCGGGAAAATCCCCCGGAGGAGCTGGGACGGTACGGACTTCCTGGGGTATGGGGGTATCACAGAGGGGACAGGACTCGAGACGATCTTCCACTTCAACGCCGCAGCGGGGACAGTAGGGCATGGGCTAACTCCTGTTGGTTCGGATGGAAACGGGAACCCCCATCTGCCGGAGGCCGCTGAAAAACCGCCTCTCGATGTCCCGTTCCTCCATGGTGGTGGAGAAAAAAATCGAAGTCTTTCCTCCGTAGGCGATGGCGGTGACGCTGATGTTCCGCCGATGGGGCGGCGGAATCAGCTGGTATGATTTGACAAACCGCCTCATCTCTTCGGGCAGCTTCACCTGCCCCATGTTGGAAAAACTCAAGGTGAACCGGCGGCTGGCCATCCGGGTATAAAAAAACTTCAGCGCCGGCACCTTGATAAACAAAGGGATGATCCTGACCAGGGGATGGCGCTCGCTCCGGATGTTCCGGGAAATCTGACGCCGGATATCCCGGTGGTCCAGTTCCAGTCTCATGTAATGATGCACCTTTTTTACGATCTCTTCAAAAGTGAAATCCCCCAGCCGCGGGTCGATTCCCGGTTCAGCCACCAGGGTGAAGTTTCTCATGGTCTGGGAAGGAAAGTGAGCCCGGACGTTAACCGGAACGGATATCCGGATGGGCCGGGGCTTCATGTTCCGCCGCTTCATCTCATCCAGACAGACCTTGATGAGATGGGCGGTGAGAAAATCGCCGATGGTTACTCCAAACCGGGAGGCCTGCTCTTTCAGGGCGGAACCTTCCAGGATGCCCTGGGTGAAGTAAAACTCCGGAGCTTTTACGGGGGTCCCGCCAAACTGCAGAGCCGGACTGGTAAGTTTCACGGGGGGGACTTTTTTCTCAAAGTACTTGAAAAAACTGTCCTCATGCTCTTCGGGTCCGGGAGGATCATCCGCCTCCATCAGCAGCCCCTGGGCATCGATGGTCTCCCCCCGGAGCCGCAGATACTCCAGCAGCAGGCCGTTGAGGAACCTCAGAGCCCCCCATCCATCGGTGAGCAGATGAGAAACCTCGAAGGCGATTCGATCGCGGTAGGGGATGAGCCGGTAGGGAGGGGTCTCTTTTCTTTTCAGGGGCACGTAAAGACAGGGATAACAGCTTTCCGCCTCCACCCGGGGGACCGGATCGTGGGATTCCAGGTAGTACCAGAAGACTCCGCGCCGCAGGTGTACCTTGTAGTAGGGGCACCGGTCGAGCATCCGCCCGAATGCCTTTTCCAGGAGGGCAATATTCACCGGTTGATCGATGACCGCGGAAAACCGGAGCATGGTGGTGCGGCGCCGGCTGTGCTGGGCCACATAAATCTTGGCTGAATTGTCCAGGCGGTACCCGAAGGGCATCGCTTCCGCAGAGGAGTGAGGCATACGTTAAATATCCGGCTAATTCACCCCGGTGTCAACCGAAGAGAGACAGTCCCGGCTCCAGGGTGTTTTTCAGGAAAATAAATCATGAGTTCCCAAAAGCCGTTTAACCTCTATTTTTTTAGATCTTTCTGGTTGACAAACCTGTCTTTGTTATATAACATGCGTTACATAACAATTGTTATTTTAATTCATTGGACAGGCTGATCCAAAAGGAGAACCACCATGCCGCCCAAAGCAAGATTCACCAGAGACGCCATAATTGACGCCGCTTTCCGAATCGCTTCCGCCGAAGGATTGGAAGCCATAACCGCCAGAAAGATTGCCGAAGTTCTCGGGTGCTCCGTGGCCCCTCTCTACGCCAATTTCGAGACCCTGGAAAACCTGGTCGCAGCGGTAATAGAGAAGATAGAAACCCTTTCCGGGGAGATTCTGGCCTCTAGCCCGGGGCGGGATCTTTTTGAGAGAATCGGCCGCGCTTCCCTAGCCTTCGCCCGGGACTACCCGGTGCTGTTCCGTGACCTGGTCCTGAAGCCGAATCCTCATCTGGAATCATTCGAGAAGTCCTACGACAATCTGGCGGGGATCCTGGCGGCTGATCCCGCCCTGGGGCGGCTGGGATCAGAAGAAAGACGCCGGCTCTTTTTAAAGACGCAGATTTTCCAGACGGGGCTGCAGGTGATGATCGCCAACGGCCTGACTCCCTCCTGGCTCGGTGCCGGGGAGGAAGACGAACTTCTCATGGAAGCGGGTCAGGAGCTTCTGGGAGCAGCCTTGAGGAATAACAAAAAACAAAGGAAGGAGGATTAACCATGGAAAAGAAAAAAATAGTTATTATCGGCGGTGGTGTGGCGGGTCTGAGTGCGGGGATCTTCGGGCAGATAAACGGCTACGACACCGTAATACTGGAGAAAAACCCCACCCCCGGCGGCCAGTGCACCGGCTGGAACCGGAAAGGCTACCACATCGACGGATGCATCCACTGGCTGACCGGCACCCGGGAAGGCACCCCCATGAATGATTTGTGGAAGCGCCTGGGGGCCCTGGATGGAGTGGAGATCCATCATCCCGAGAGTTTTCTGGTCTTTGAGCATCCCGACGGGAAGGTGGTCTACCACCGAAATCTGGAAACCTTCCAGCAAAGCCTTCTCGCCCTCGCCCCCGGCGATGAGGATACCATTACCAGCTTCTGCAAAGACCTGCAGACCCTCCAGGGGCTCGAAATGCCCGTGGATAAGCCGATGGACCTGAAGAGCATCCCTGATAAACTGAGGTACCTTCTCTCCCTGAAAGAGGCGGGGCCGGTGCTGCAGAAATACCTCAAAACCTCCATGGCGGATTTCTCCGGCCGGTTTTCCCATCCCGCCCTCCGGGCCGCCTTCGGGAGCGCCGTTCCCACCCACTACAGCTCTCTGGCCCTGGTATTCGCCCTGGCCTTCTTTACCAAGGGGCAGGCATCCATCCCCAAAGGAGGGTCCCGGGCCTTCGCCCTGCGCATGGCGGAACGCTATCAGCGCCTCGGAGGAGTACTCCACGGTTCCTGTGAGGTTACTTCCCTGGAAATCAACGGCTCACGGGTCAAAACCGTGGAAGCCTCCGACGGCCGGCGGTTCGAAGGGGACTACATCGTAGCCGCCTGTGACGCCAGGGTGCTCTACCAGCGCCTCCTGAGGGGCAGCCATCCCGACAGGGCCTTTGAGAAACGGTTCGCCGATCCCGAACGCTATCCCCTGGCCTCGGAGATCCTGGTGGCCCTGGGTCTTGCCGGTACTTTGAAAGACCACCCCCGCACCCTCTCCTTCCCGGCGGCCGCACCGGTGGAAATCCACGGACGGACCATCGACCGCCTGCAAATAACCCACCACAGCCACGAAAAGAGCTGGGCCCCCGAAGGCCACACCGTCATCACCTGTGACATCAACCAGTTCGCCGAGGACTGGGAGGCCTGGGAGAAACTCTCCCGGGACCGGCCCGCCTACCAGGCGGAGAAAGCCAGAATCGGCCAGGCGGTTCTTGATAACCTGGAACAGCGTTTTCCCGATATGAAGGGGAACCTGGAAGTTCTGGATGTGGTGACCCCCAAGACCTATGAGCGCTGGTGCAACGCCCACCGGGGCGCCTTCATGTCCTTCATGATGACCCCCGGGGGCCGCATGCTGGATCATCCCGGGAGGGTCAAGGGCATTTCCAACCTCTTTCTCAGCGGCCAGTGGCTCCAGCCCCCGGGGGGCCTGCCTGTGGCGGCGGTGACGGGAAAAGATACGATCATGAGAATCTGCCGCAAGGAGAAAAAGGAGTTTCAGGGGTAGGGGTCTGAATCCCGGGGGGGGAGTTAAACCCCCGCCGGGGTGAAGAGAAAATGATCCTCGTGGACCGGACAGAGAGACCCTGCCGTATGGATATACATCCGGAATTGTCCGTGTTTTTCTATCTCCGCGTCAAAGTCGGAAAAACAGTTCCGGTACGATTCATCGGCGCCATACATCACATGGGCGGAGCTGGAAATTTCCAGGATCGGAACGGGGCTCTCATCCCCCGACGGCCCACGATGGTAGAAACCGATCATCATGATCTTCCCCTCCATGAGACCCCGAAGGCGGCTTTGGCCATCGGCATAACGAGAAGAATCGCCATCGGCCGGCACCGATTCCTCTTCTGCCATACGGCACCGGGCCTCTATCCACTCTTTTTCATAATTGTAACCGCTGTTGATGAATACCGCCCCGGGACCGGTCACGGAGATGATATTGGCAATGTTCACCAGCACCATCTCGTTGCTGATTTTTTTCAGCTTCACCTTGGACTCCCCGTCCAGATATCCGTCCAGAAAGGTTATCGCTTCTTCCCCTGTCCTGATTCCGCCCAGACTTAAGAAAGCATCCCTCTCGAACTCCCGGTCTAACATCATTCACCTCAACTAAAGAATGAGATATGGTTTATACCGAAGAGTAACACAGGAGGCGGGAGAAGTCACGGGTTTTTTAAACTTTTTGTTTATTAGTTGTTTAGGCGATCCTTCCGCCTGTTTAAAAATAATCCGCCGGGCTGAAAGAGCCCGGCGGTTTCCTGTCAGCCTTTAAATCAATCCCTCGTAATCACCGACGGGTGCGTCGCTCAGGAAGAGCTCAATGATTTTCCGTCCCAGGGGGTCCAGATCATCCTGGAGAAACCGGGAAAGTTCTTCCTTGAAGAAATCGGTGAGCATTCTGGCTCCCTGATCATACGCCTCAGGCCCCACCTCCGGCTGGGTGTCCACCCGCAGGAATTCTTCAGGGATTTCGAAGCCTTCCACGCCGGCCTTCCGCGGCGTATAGCCCAGGAGGGGACAGCGGGCTTCCAGAAGATTGTCCCGGGCGAAAAAAGAATCATCCGCCCCGGTCAGGACCGACCGCCCCAGCCACTCGGACATGAACTTCACGTTCCAGGCCCCCACGTTCTGGTTCGGAGTAAGGGTATATCTGATGTCTCCCGATTCCCGGATCTGGTTCAGCAGCAGATTCGCCTGGGTTACCTTCCGGCCCGTGGCGAAGGGCCAGTAGGAACCGACCCCTTCGGCCTGCATCAGTTTACCCCCCGCCGCGGTGACCGACGGATTGGCATGCCCCCGGGGCGATACGAGCCGCCATATCCAGGCCAGGGCCGGCGGGAGAATGTGGACCATTCCCACGATTCCATAGGAAACCGCTCCTTTGTGAGTTGCCGGTGCCCTAAGACCGAAATTCCGGATGTCCACATTGACCGTGTCATGAATGATTCCCGGAACAAACTTCCGGGGCATGATGACCCGGGGATTGGGACAGGGCACCCCGGGGGCGTCTTCGGTGTGCTCCCAGACCTTGATGGGTTCTTCGGGCTTCATGTTCAGGAAGATCAGCGGCTCAGGGGATTCAAGAGTCATGTGCTCCATATGAGGATCCATCCCCTGGGCGGTCACATGGTCCACCCTGAGGAACCACGCCTCTTCGGCGTCGCAGGCGCAGAGGGCGTTTTTCTCAACACCGTGTCTGGGGTGACACATGGCCGTCGTCGGTCAGGGGATACAGTTCATCCTGATTGGGCAGACTCACCGTGATCTCTTCGCCGGTAACCACGTTCCGGCCCAGGACCAGATCGCCGTTGGCGTTCCTGTGGGGCTGTTCCAGCATCTCGGATTTGCCGGATCCCGAAGCCCCTTCGTGCATCAGAACCACTTCTCCGTTAATCCGGTTCACCGCCTTCACCGTGGAGGCGTGAAGGGTGAGCCAGTCTTCCTGCTCGCCGATGGTCAGGAGGGAGCCGTAAACCCCCTTCTTCGCCGAAGGACCGGGATAGAGATTGTTGGAAAAAATTTCGTGAAGCCCCCTGTACCGGTTATGGATAACCACCTGCTTTCCGCCGTGGTGGGTATGACGGAAGGGTGGCGCCACGAACATGACGGACCGGATTTTAAAATCGTCGGAGTACTGCTCGGGGGTCACCAGGCCCTGAAGATCCGCCAGGCCGGCGATGAAAAAGCCCATGTTCCGGGGGGCGATGAGAAGGCCCCCGTACTGTTCCCCCTGGGAAAAGGGCTTGCCGATGTAGAAGGCAGTAACACAGAGGTCCTGGGTTTTGAGCCACTCCAGCATTTCTGTTCTGGTTTTATCAAAGGATTCACCGAACCGCTGCCGATAGGTGGGCTTGTCGGTGGGCAGCTCGTCTCCGATGACCATACACTCGGGGTCCCGCCGCCTCATGTAAGGCTCGAAGTAGTTCACCGCCACTCCGTTGGACCTCTTTTCCGAAATCACTTCCTGCACCAGACCCCTGCCGGGAATTTCGTAGGCCGTCACATGGGATTCCGAACCGGGGCCCCCCAGGGCCCGCTCCACAAGCTCCTTCCTCGACCGGGGGTAAATCACCGACGGGGCACAGTCAAGAACATCCTGAATATCCGCGGGCAGTTTTAGTTGTTTCGTTGCTGTCATCATTGCTTTCCTCGTTGGTTTTAAGATTCTACCAGGTGGTTATACTTCGCTAAGCTGATCCAAGAGGACCATGGCCTTGGATTTTGCCACATTCAGCACCTCAATCCCCTGCTCGGTAATGCCGTAGTAATATCGGCTCTTGCCGTTGATCACCCTGGTTTCTTTCGTCAGAAGCCCTTCCTGCTGCAGTTTCGCCAGCAGCGGATACAGGGTTCCCGGGCTTAAGGGATAACCGAGTTTCTCCATCTCCCCGATCATTCCCAGACCGAAAAACGGCTCTTTTCTGGCCTGGATAAGGATATGGATCTGCATGAAGCCCAAAAACATTTTCCTGGGTACCTTCTGTTTCATTTCCTATCCATCTCATTATCAGGTTTCGATATTGCGAAGTGACGGTATACAAATACCGAGTTAAACACAATCATTTATTAACACATCTTTATTCATGTTCTATTCCTGTTTAGAATTTATTAAAAACTACCCGGTTTTATTAAACAGTTGATTTAACTCCCCTGCCTTGAACAGAAAAACAACGGCAAACCAGACAGCCGTTGCAGCACTCCACCAGAGCCGTGGGTTTCCAGCCCCATTTCATGCTATAGTGAATCATGAAGGTTCAGGAAAAATACAGGACACAAATTACCTGGCTGATGGAGGGGGACCCCGCCATCCGGTATCAGACCCTGAGGGATCTTCTGGGAGCCCCGGAACCGGACACCACGGCGATCCGGGGCAGGATCCTGCAGGACGGCTGGGGCAAGCGGCTGATGGATCTTCAGGATAAGGAGGGCACCTGGTCCAACGCCCTCTACTCTCCCAAATGGACATCAACCTTCTACACCCTTCTTTTGCTGAAGCGCTTCGGCGCCCCCGCCGATCCCCGCCTCGAAAGGGCGTGCCGCCTTCTTCTTGAGCAGGGGTTTTATGAAAAGGACGGCGGCATAAACTACTGGAAAACCTGGAAACAGGGGGAATGCTGTGTCACCGGCATGCTTTTATCCCTGCTCTGCCATTTTCAGATCCATGATGAAAGGATTTCCCGGATGGTGGAATATCTGATTCACCAGCAGATGGCCGACCAGGGGTGGAACTGTGAGCGCCCCAGGGGTGCCCGGCACAGCTCGTTCCACACCACCATTTCGGCGCTGGAGGGCCTCAGGGAATACGAAAAGGCGTATCCCCGCGGAGAGCTCCTTCGGGAAGTGCGGGAAAAGCAGCGGCAGGGCACCGAATTCCTCCTGGAGCACCGTCTCTTCCGGTCGAGCACCACGGGAGAGCCGGTCCATCCGGACATGATGAAACTCTCTTTCCCGCCGCGGTGGCATTATGACATCCTCCGGTGCCTGGACTACTATCAGGAAAGCCGTACACCCAAGGACGATCGAATGAAGGACGCGGTGGATCTGCTTATCAAAAAGAAAACCCCCGAAGGATTCTGGAAGCTGGAAAAGAAGTATACCGCCCGGGTCTTTTTTGAGATGGAAAAAGTGGGAAAGCCGAGCCGCTGGAACACCCTGCGGGCGTTGAGGGTTTTGGCGTGGTGGGGAAAATAAAAGGAGATTGAGGGAGACTAGGCATTCTCCAAATTTCTTGCGGCATGCACCACCGTGATCACTTCAATCAATTCATTATTAACAATATGATAAATCAGCCGGTAATTACCGATAAAAACTTCTCTAAGCAAGCCGTCTGCATACTCCGGGACAATCCTGCCTGCCAGGGGAAATGAGCAGATCTGGTCCTCGTATGATAGGACCCTCTCTACCAAAGCTGAAGCGAAGCTCTGCGAATCCCTCCCGATGTAGTCATGGATATCCTTCAAAGCCTTGACCGCTTCATCGGTCCAGACAAGTTTCATCACCTACAAACCGAGAGTCTTTCGGGTTTCTTCGGTGGTTCGAACCCTTCCCGCCTTCCCGTCTTCAAGGCCTTGATCGATTTTATTTCTCACGTAGACCCGGTACATTAAATCTTCCCAGCTTGCTTCATCGGGAAGGCTGGCTATGATTTGGTCTGTTTCTTTCTTTAGTTCTTGTTTCGTCATGGCCTATTCCTTCACCAGTTCGGATAAAAATATTATATCCCATTTCATCTTCTGCGTCAGCTCATACCGTATGGCTTCAGCAATTCCAATTTTGATGAAGGTAGTGCCCAAGTAAAACGAAGATTCTCGAGGATAGGCACCTGCGCTCAGTGAAAATCGCGCTGGCACCCATCCTCTACATCTTCGTTTTACCAAAATATTAAAGCCCTTCATCAAAATTGGAAATAATGACCAGTGGTTTTTAAGGTGATTTTTATCGCCATTCAGAATTACTAATTCATGTTTGCTATATAAAACGCCAAAACTCGAATTGCTGGTATGGCTTGGCAGGTTTCCTATCCTATTGAAAAATCTCCCAAAGACCTCCATTATGAACCCTCAAAGACGGCCGCCGCCGGAGGAGTGTCATGGTGTACCAGGGAAGACTGACTGAAGAAAAACTGAAGAGTCTGCTTGAGAAGAGAATCATGGTTCTCGACGGCGCCATGGGGTCCACCATCCAGACCCTGGGTCTGACGGAAGAGGATTTCCGGGGAAGCCGCTTTGCCGGCCACCCCCGGCCCCTGCAGGGCAACAACGACATCCTTTCCCTGACCCGCCCCGATGCCGTCTACGACATCCACGCCCGGTTCTTCCAGGCCGGGGCGGACTTCGCCGAAACCAACACCTTCAACGCCAACGCCGTGTCCCAGGCCGATTACGGTACTGAGGACCTGGTCTATGAACTGAACAAGGCCTCCGCCGAAATCGCCCGCCGGGCCGCCGAGGCCTTCTCCACCCCCGAAAAGCCCCGGTTTGTCCTGGGAATCCTGGGCCCCACCAGCCGGACCCTGACCCTGTCCCCCGATGTGAACCGGCCGGAGTACCGTAACATCAGTTTCGATGAGCTGAAAGGCTGCTACGCCCAGGCTCTGGAGGGGCTGATCGACGGCGGTGCCGACGGGATCATGATCGAAACCATCTTCGACACCCTGAATGCCAAGGCGGCCATCTACGCCATCCTGGATTACAAGGAAAAGAACCGCAGCTCCTTTCCGGTGCTCATTTCGGGAACCATCACCGACGCCAGCGGCCGGACCCTGTCGGGGCAGACCACCACGGCGTTCTACCACAGTGTGGCCCACAGCGGCGCGGTGTCGGTGGGACTCAACTGCGCCCTGGGGGCCCGGGAGATGGAGAGGTTTCTGAAGGAGCTCTCTGCCGCGGCGGAATGCGCCGTTTCCACCCACCCCAACGCGGGGCTCCCCAACGAACTGGGAGAGTACGACGACACCCCGGAGCACATGGCGAATATCATCGGAGGTTTCGCCGACCGGGGACTGGTCAACATCGTGGGAGGCTGCTGCGGCAGCGGCCCTGACCACATTGCCGCCATCGCCGCTGCGGTGGAGGGAAAAGCCCCCCGGGCGATTCCCGGACCACGACCGGGGTCGTTTTTCAGCGGCCTGGAACCGTGCCGCGTCACCGCCGAGTCTCTCTTTGTCAATGTGGGGGAGCGGACCAACATCACCGGCTCGGCAAAATTCAAAAGGCTTATCCAGAACCGGGAGTACGCCGAAGCCCTGGAGGTGGCCCGGGAACAGGTGGAAAACGGGGCCATGATCATCGACATCAACATGGACGAGGCCATGCTCGATTCAGCCTTCGAGATGGAGAACTTTCTCAAGCTCCTGGCCTCGGAGCCGGATATCTCAAGGGTCCCGGTTATGATCGATTCATCCGAATGGGAAGTACTGGAAACAGGGCTCAAGTGGGTCCAGGGCAAATCCATCGTCAACTCCATCAGCCTCAAAGAGGGGGATGAAGCATTCCTCCAGCGGGCCCGGGAAATTAGAAAATACGGCGCCGCCGTGGTCTTTATGGCCTTCGATGAGCAGGGTCAGGCGGACACCCTGGAACGGAAGCTCTCTATCTGCCGCCGGGGTTACCGGCTCCTCACCGAAGAGGCGGGCTTTCCCCCGGGAGATATCATCTTCGACCCCAACATCTTCGCCGTGGGCACCGGTATCGAGGAGCACCGGAACTACGCCGCCGACTTTATCGCCGCCATTCCCCTTCTGAAGAAGGAGTTCCCCGGAACCCTGATTTCCGGGGGGGTGAGCAACGTCTCCTTTGCCTTCCGGGGGAACAACCTGGTCCGGGAAGCCATCCACTCGGTCTTTCTCTACCACGCCATAGCGGCGGGGATGGACATGGGCATCGTCAATCCGGGCCAGCTGGGCATCTACGACGATATCCCCGCGGACCTGCGCAGCGCCGTGGAGGCGGTGGTGCTCAACCGGAATGCCGAAGCCACGGAGACCCTCATCGACCTGGCCGAAGGCCTTAAGGGATCCGCCGGCACCGCCGCCGAAGAGGGAACCCCGGAGTGGCGCAGCGCCCCGGTGGAGGAGAGGATCAGCCACGCCCTGGTGAAGGGCATCACCAGATTCATCCGGGAAGACACCGAAGAGTGCCGGCAGCAGGCGGCCCGGGCCATCGACGTGATCGAAGGGCCCTTAATGGCGGGGATGAACCGGGTGGGCGAGCTCTTCGGATCGGGCAAGATGTTCCTTCCCCAGGTGGTCAAGAGCGCCCGGGTCATGAAGGCGGCGGTGGAGCTGCTCCTGCCCCACATCGAAGCGGAGAAGGCCGAGGGGGAAAGCCACACCAAGGGCAGAATTGTGCTGGCCACCGTCAAGGGGGATGTCCACGACATCGGGAAAAACATCGTGGCGGTGGTGCTGGGGTGCAACAACTACGAGATCATCGACCTGGGGGTGATGACCCCGGGGGAGAAAATTCTCGACGTGGCCCGGGAAACCGGAGCAGACATGGTGGGCCTTTCGGGTCTCATCACCCCGAGCCTGGAAGAAATGGTCCGGGTGGCCCGGGACATGGAGAGCCGGGGCATGACCATTCCCCTTCTGGTGGGGGGCGCCACCACCTCTCCCGTCCACACGGCGGTGAAGATCGACCCCGCCTATTCGGGCCCGGTGGTTCACGTGAAGGACGCCTCCCTGGCGGTGGGGGTGGCGGAGGCCCTTCTGAACCCCCGACGCAAACCCGCCTTCCTCGCTGAGTTGGCGGATCAGATGGAAAAAATACGAACCACCCGGCTCGAGAAAGACCGGGGAGCCGAATACCTGCCCCTGGAAGAAGCCCGACGGCTCCGGTTCCGTCCCGTCCATACCGCGGTCACGCCCCCCTCCTGGTTCGGTGCCCGGATCTTTCCCGATTACCCCCTGGAGGAAATCCGTCCCCTGATCGACTGGTCCTACTTCTTCCTGGCCTGGGACATTCCCGGCCGGTTTCCTGAGATCCTGGAAGACCCCGAAAAAGGGCCGGAAGCCCGGAAGCTCTACGGCCAGGCCCGGGAGATTCTGGACATGATCGAAAAGGAAGGACTGCTCAAGGCTACCGGGGCGGCGGGATTCTGGCCCGCCCGGCAGCGGGGTGATGATATCGTCCTTTTCACCGATGAAGCCTGCACCGCCGAAGCGGCGCTGCTGCCCACCCTGAGGCAGCAGCGAAAGAAGGACAAAACCCCTTACTATCTCTCCCTGTCAGACTACATCGCACCGGAAGACGCGGGGGTGCCCGACTACCTGGGACTGTTCGCCGTCACCGCCGGAGGTAATCTGGCCGGGACGCTGGAACGGATAGCCGGAGATGATGACTACCTCCAAATCATGGTGAAGATTCTGGCGGACCGGCTGGCCGAAGCTTTTGCCGAAGCCCTCCACCGGGAAGTCAGAACCAGCCTCTGGCCCTATGCGTCCGGGGAGGATCTTTCTCCGGCGGAGCTGTTGAAAAAACGGTATCGGGGCATCCGCCCCGCCCCGGGATACCCCCCCTGCCCGGACCACACGGATAAGCGGCTGATCTTTTCTCTCCTGGATCCTGCCGGGAAAACCGGCATCACCCTCACCGAGAGCTGCATGATGGTTCCCGAGGCATCGGTAAGCGGGTTTTACTTCGCCCACCCCGAAAGCGCCTACTTCAGTGTCGGAAAAATTGAAAGAGACCAGGTTCAGGACCTGGCAAAACGGAAGATCATCGACATTGATGAGGCGGAAAAATGGCTTTCTTCAATTCTTTCATATAAATAGACCATTTTTCACACAAATTTTCATATTTTTCTCTTGACAGTAACATATTTTACATTAAAATTGGCATAATCTTGTGGTTATTGCTTTATTTCCTGTTTTACTGACAGGTTTTTAAGCATTTTTTGCGAAAACCGCAGACAGGAGCCAATAAATGACGAAAAAACTTCGCACCGGCGCGGAAGTGGCGGTGGACATCATCCAGCAGCAGGAAGTTGAATACATCTTCGGTCTCCCCGGCGGCTCGGCGATTCCGATCTTCGACGCTCTGGTGGATTCGCCCATCAAACTGGTCCTGACCAGGCATGAACAGGGAGCGGTTCACATGGCCGACGGCTATGCCCGGGCCAGCGGAAAGACCGGTGTGGCCCTGGTGACATCCGGGCCGGGAGCCACCAACACCATCACCGGCATTCTCACCGCCCACATGGATTCGGTACCCCTGGTGGTCATCACCGGCCAGGCCCCCACCTGGGCCCTGGGGATGGATGCTTTTCAGGAGGCCGACGTGTTCGGCATCTCCAGCCCCGTGGTAAAACACTCATACCTCATCAAGGATGCGGAGGAGCTGCCCCGGATCATGAAAGAAGCCTTCTACCTGGCCCGGACCGGCCGTCCCGGCCCCGTCCTGATAGACCTGCCCAAGAATGTCTCCAGCGCCCTGATCGATCCCAATTACAGCGAAGAATACCACCTGCCGGGCTACAGTATCCCTCAAGAGGAAGACGAAGACGAACTGGCGGCCATCGGTGACCGCCTCAAAACAGCCCGCAGGCCCCTGCTCCTGGTGGGCCACGGAGCAGTCATTTCCGGCGCGGAAAAACCGATTCTCCACCTGGCGGAAAAGCTGCAGATCCCCGTGGCCAGCACCCTTTTAGGAAAGGGATGCTTTCCCGAAACCCATGAACTCAGCCTGGGCATGGTGGGTATGCACGGCACCGCCTACGCCAACAAGGCGGTGGAAAAGTGCGACCTCATCATGTCCATCGGCAGCCGGTGGGACGACCGGATCACCGGAAAGGCTTCGGAGTTTTGCCGGGATGCCGTGCGGATCCACATCGACATCGATCCGGCGGAAATCGACAAGGTTATAAAGGTCCATCACAGCGTGGTCGGTGACGCCCGGACGGTCATGGAGGCCTTGACCCCCTATCTGGAGAAGGG
>Ga0334882_1001378_pt1 | contig 29362 bp, 19 predicted proteins | sample GraSluR1_MG_5_FD_207226 | JGI IMG/M metagenome (GOLD analysis project Ga0334882, IMG submission 207226) | Sludge microbial communities from methane-producing bioreactor in Wageningen University, Netherlands - Granular Sludge_15_04-R1 | ecosystem: Engineered > Bioreactor > Anaerobic >... | reverse complement strand
TATTATTAAATCCGCTATGGTTACCCATAAAAACATTTGCATAGGAGAGTACGTTGCTGAATCCGGCCTCAAAACCGATAAAGACATTTTCATTGCCTGCCACACTGTTATATCCTGCTCCGTTACCTATAAAAACATTTGAGAAACTCTCTTCTTCTGACAGATTATGGTTGAATCCGCTGAAAGCACCGATAAGGACATTCTTATGGCTTTTAAAAGCATTATAACCGGTATTGTCCCCAATAAAGACATTTCCAAAGTCGCCGTCGAACATATAGCCTGCATTAATGCCAAGGAAAGTGTTCGAAAAGCCCGTCTTGTTGGAAAAACCGGTACTTGCTCCCAGGAAGGTATTGGCACTCCCGTCGTAGGTGTTCTTACCTGCTTCGAATCCCACGAAAACATTTCCCCAGGTACTTACCGTACCGAAGCCGCTGTTATTGCCAATGTAAATGTTTTCCTCACCGTTGGTATGGTTATACCCGGCCAGGGTTCCGATAAAAATATTATTGGTACCGCTTGTATTGTTTGCCCCGCTTTTGTTGCCTATAAATACGTTGGAGCTGCCGCCAGTGTTTTTTAATCCGGTACCGGTGCCGATGAAAGCATTATTATTACCGGTGAGGTTTGAATAGCCTGTCGAGTCACCGACAAAGGTGTTGTTGCTTCCAATCGTGTTCGAAAATCCCGAAAAGCTTCCCATAAATGAATTGAGTACACCATCGGTATTTGAACTGCCTGCCAGGTATCCCAGGAAGGTATTGTAATTCCCGTCAGTATTGCTATGGCCGGTCTTATATCCCAGGAAAAGGTTTCCCGACCCGTAGCGGTTCATATAGCCGCTCTGGTATCCTAAAAAGGAGTTGCTGGAACCGGAAATCAGATTATAGCCGCTCTCATATCCTATGGTAGCATTATAGCGACCTCCGGCTAAAAACTGACCACTGTTATGACCTATGAAATAGTTGTCAGGTGTCAGGCTCAGATAATTAGAGGTCAGTGTTTTGCTGCTCCCGTCACCGTTTTTTGACTCCTCCATGCTTCCAATGGCAAAGCCTCCCTTTACCGGCTTGCCTTCCTTATTTTCCGCTATATACATTCTGATGCTGTCGCGGGTGACCCGCATAAACTCCTGGTTGCTGGCTTTGCTCTCTTCCATGCTGCCGATGGCGAAGCCGCCCTTAACAGGCTTCCCCAGGAGGTCTTCGTAAAGATAAATCCTTACCGAATCGCGGTTCACAATGAATAGGTCGGCGGGTTCCTGCTTTGACTCCTCCATGCTGCCGATGGCAAAACCACCCTTGACAGCTTTGTTTTCGCCGTCGCCTACATATATACGTACGCCTTCATTGTAGACGGCAAAGACCGTCTGTCCGTTTTTGTTTTTGACCTCGAACAGGGCCTCATCGTTTGCTGCTGCCTCTCCGGCAACTTCGAGTTTTTTCAAAGTGCCGGTCAGATCGCCTGCTGCCATGGCGTAAGGCACGCTCCACAGACGTGATGCCCCCATTGTCTTCCATCCACCATGGTCGATATCAATGCGTATGAACTTCGGTAACACGCTCCAGTCAATTTCAGCGAAGGAGGCTGCGGTTCCCGCCTGCCTGGCGCCTTTACCAATTATGAGTGAAAAGAACCCCGTGGCGTTTGTGGTAACGGAGGAGTGCAGCTCCTGCCAGAAAAGGGTGCCGCCGAGGGAGTCAGACTCAATGGAGATGCGTACGGGCAAATCAGCATTACGAATCGGCACACCAGCATCATCGAAGGCCACGGCCTGGTATGTGAAGCCCTGCGGGATCTGGCTGAGGGCAGGGGGCGCGGTGATCAGGGTAAAGAATGCTATAATAAACAGTATTCTCAACAGCAAGCAGTGTCTGTCCGCAAAGCGGATAGCCATTTGTGGAAGAATAATTGCTTTCATTTGACGATGTGTTTGGTTTGGCTTGAAATCTTTAACTTATTCAATATGAAAAGTTAAGAAACCAATTAACACAAGACAAATTTTTTTGACGAACGCCCTGCTCAATGCACTCTGTACCGTTCCGGCGGTGACAAAGAGAGGGTGGTAATTGATATTACTATTATTATTGTACCTCCGGGGTGCGATTGTATTTCAATAAAATCAGTTGATGATCTCGTTGCGCAGCTGGGCAACGTAGTCTCGGATATTGTTAAGGGTCTGGACGGTTACGGTCATTTCAGAGCCGCTTGAGACTAGCGTCTGTCTGACAGTGTCAATCTCAAGGTCGCCTGTCCGGAAGTAAATATCAAAAGTGTCGAAGTAGCGCTTCAGGAACAGCAGTTTCTTGGTATAGAATACTACCATAGGGTCGTCGTAGTAGTTCTTCATCAGGCTGAGCAGTGAGTTAAGGGTATACTTCTGCTCGGCAATCTTCTGCACCACTTCAGGGTCTGGATTTGTCTCGTCGTAGGTAAGGCTGGTGGCCAGATAGAGAGCTTCAATCCATCCCCCCATAAGCATCAGCCCTACAGTTCCTTCCCTGCCGTCATTACGCAGATGATCCTCTATCTTCTTATATGCCTGGTTCATTATTACCATTATTGAATCAGGATCATCCATATCTGTCTCAACACGACGGATAGGCTCAGTGATATAGGATTCGGGTATTCCCAGCCTGCCGGCGAGCTTGCGAACCGTCAGCATATAATTGAACATATCCTGATTCTTCCGGAAGATTTTCAGATAGCCCAGATCAACACCATAAACGCCCAGGTTAAGGGCAGTCTTGAAACTGCTGAGGTAGTTCTCGGCATTGATTACCGGATTCAGCGAAGCTTCATCATACGGTATTCCAAGCCTGTTGAAAATGTTGCATACCTCTACCGGAGTAAGCAGGCCATAGAAAATCTCTCTTTTTTCGGGCGGAACCGGTTCTTCCGGTACCTGCTGCATTTTATAGGTAGAAAAGGAAGGTACAAAAGGCTCTGTATCCCTGCTCTTTCTGCCACAAGAGCCGGCTGTTACGAACACGATCACCGTAATAACAATTGCTAAACCCCTTAATCTCATTTGCAAACGACCCTTTTCTGTTTACGGGTAATAAAAGTAATAAAAAATTACATACCGCAGCAAATTATCACAGCACAATGCGTTTGCCAAGGTTCATCGAAATTCCGTTCAGCACCTTGTTGAGAGTTGTTATCTGCTTCTGCAACCGACCCACCATCTCCATATCACCGGCCTCTGATGCTGTTCTGATCTCTTCAAGCAAACCGGCTCTCCTCTCCTTTATCTTGTCACTCTTAAACTTAAGTACAGACTCAGGCACCAGCTCCTTCAGCATCCTGTCCTCCGACTCAACATACGACTGGCGCAACTGCCATATCCGTGCAAGCTCGTACGATTCGGCAAGCAGATCGACCGAAAGTTTCGAAATCTCCGGATCGGGGTGCCTCACAAAATGCTGATCGCCAGGAAATATTCCCTGTTCAACATGAAATTTATACTCATTGAAAACCTCGCCAAACACCTTGTCAGAGAAACTCAGCTCATCGCTGACAATCTCATGCACAATAAAATCAGCAACCGTCATAACAACCATGGTTCCCTCAACCTCCTTTTCCCCGTAAACCTCTGCACCGTATTTCAACAGCAGCCGCACCAATGCTTTTTCGGAATAGTATGACGACGCCTCCTTTATCTCAGGCTTCTGCGGAACACGGGGCGTAGCAATCTGCAGATCGTGCGCGTCGGGATAGCGGTTTCTGTCACGGAATTGCTGCTGCCTCAGCAACTTGGTTACTTCGTTGTAGAGGACATCTTCGCTAAGGCCCATAATAGAGCTGCACTCCTTGATGAAAACCGTCCGGTTGATCAGCTCGGGGATGACAGCGATGCTCCTGACAATGTCACGAATAGCTTCTGCCCTTCTTACCGGATCGCCGCCGGAATCCTTCAACAGCAATTCAGCCTTGAACCGTATGAAATCGGTTTCATTGTCTGCCAGAAATTTCCTGAACTCTGTGACACTGAGTTTCTTTGACAATGAGTCTGGGTCCTCACCCTCAGGAAGCAACACAATGCGCACATTCATGCCCTCCTCGAGAACCAGGTCTATACCCCTCAGAGATGCTTTGATTCCAGCCTCGTCGCCATCATATAATATAGTAATATTCTGGGTGAAACGCTTAATCAGCCTTACCTGCTCCTGTGTAAGGGCCGTTCCCGAAGAGGCGACAACATTCTCAATGCCAGACTCATGCACAGACAATACATCTGTATAGCCTTCAACGAGATAGCATTTATCATGCTGTACTATGGCCTTTCGTGCCTGGTAAATACCGTAGAGTATCTTACTCTTGTGGTATATGTCTGACTCCGGTGAATTAAGGTATTTTGCAGCCTTTGCATCAGAACGCAGCACGCGACCGCCGAAACCGAGTACCTGTCCCGATAATGAATGGATAGGGAATATTATACGTCCGAAAAACCTGTCGAATATCCTCTCCTCCTTCTCAATTGACAAGCCTGTCTTAACCAGGTACTCCTTCCTGTACCCGTCGGCAATTGCAGCAGAGGTGAGGGCATCATATTTTTCAGGACTGTACCCCACTTCAAACTTCTTCAGAATATCATCACGAAAACCCCGCTGTGTAAAATATGCCAGTCCGACCGATATACCTTCATCGCTATGAAACAACCACTCCGAAAATTTCCGCGAGGCATAAGCTGTCAGTACCATCATGCTCTCGCGTTCCGTCTGCCTTTGCTTCTCCTCTGTTGTTATCTCCCTCTCCTGTATCTCAATATTGTACTTTCTGGCCAGGTAACGTAATGCTTCAGGATAACTAAGGTGCTCATGCTCCATTATGAAATTAACCGAGTTGCCTCCCATGCCACAGCCGAAGCATTTGAATATACCCTTTGCCGGTGACACTGTGAACGAAGGTGTCTTTTCATTGTGGAACGGACAAAGGCCGAGATAATTGACACCTCTTTTTTTAAGGGTGACAAACTCCTGTACCACATCAATTATCTGTGCAGCATCGAGAATACGATCTACGGTGTAGTGATCAATCATACATCAAAGATATGTATTCACGGTTAACGGTGGACGGGAAACGGTAAACGGATTTAGCTAATTTTTGAAAAGATTTGATTTTTATGTGGTTAGGGTGGGGCGGTGCGGGTTGCAGGTTGCGAGTTGCGGGGTGCGGGTTGCGGGTTGCGAGTTGCGAGTTGCGGGGTGCGGGTGCGGGTTGCGGTTACCGTCTACCGTATTTTTCCTATTTTTGAAACAATTTGATATTTATCTGGTTAAAGGTTAGAGGTTATTATGAAGAGACTTGTTGTATTGTCGGGGGCAGGGATGAGTGCCGAAAGCGGAATAAGGACGTTCCGCGAAATGGGTGGATTATGGGAAGAGTACGATGTTACCGAAGTGGCCACACCAATGGCATGGCACAAGAACATGGAGCTGGTGCTGCGTTTCTATAATGAACGTCGCCGGCAGCTTTTTACATGTGAGCCTAATGAAGGACATTATGGACTGGCAAACCTGGAAAAGAGATTTGATGTTCACATAATTACGCAGAATGTAGACAACCTTCATGAACGTGCCGGCAGCACAAAAATTCTTCACTTGCACGGAGAGCTTACCAAAGCCAGAAGCACGGCTGATCCGACTCTCATTTACGAAATAGGTGATCGCGACATCAGTATAGGAGACAAGTGCGAGAAGGGGAGTCAGCTGCGGCCCCATATAGTATGGTTCGGAGAGCAGGTGCCCGCAATGGAGGAGGCTGCAAGAATAGCCTCGGAAGCTGATATATTCATGGTTATCGGGACTTCCCTGAATGTGTACCCGGCAGCCGGACTGGTTTCATACGCACCTTCAAAAGCATCGGTGTGGGTTATCGATCCGGAGCATGTGATAGTGCCTGTAAGCAGGCGTTATGAGATTATCAGAAAGGGGGCTTCGGAAGGGGTAAAGGTGTTTTCGGAAAGGATAGCTGATTTCTGACTTTCTCCTTTTAAGTCGAGTACCGGGTCAATGGCCTCGGTTCTGATATCAGATGGAAGGGTAGACGATTTGAGATATAAGATTTACGATTTAGGATTTAAGATTTAAGGTTTAGGGTTTAGGGTTTAGGGTTTAGGATTTAAGACTTTATATAGTATACAAGGATAAAGGATAATGGATAGAGGATACAGAATATAAGAGATGCATCCGGTCAGGTTAAGATTTAATTGAAATATGAATAAAAGAAAGATAATACTAGCAGTAACAGGGGCGAGCGGAGCAATATATGCAAAGCTTCTGCTTAACAAGCTATTGAACGCGGAGAGCAGGCGGAGCGAAGCGGAGTCCCGCACAGAAGGTCGGGAGAGCAGAAAGCAGGGTGCAGAGATTGCAGTTATTTTTTCTGATAATGCCAGGGAGATATGGGAATATGAACTTGGCAGCGGATTCGAGGTCCCTGAGGGCGTTACTCTGTTCAAAAACAACGATTTCTATGCTCCCTTTGCATCAGGTTCGTCTGATTGGGACACCATGATTATCTGTCCGGCTTCTATGGGTATTATAGGCCGCATAGCTGGCGGCATAAGTAACGACCTGATCACCAGGGCCGCCGATGTTATGCTAAAAGAACGTCGAAGAATGATAGTAGTGCCGCGCGAAACACCCTACAGCCTTATACATATAAACAACATTAAAGTAATAACAGAGGCGGGCGGAATAGTTTGTCCTGCCACCCCTTCATTTTACCACAAGCCTTTAACTATTGAAGATCTGGCATTAACGGTTGTAGAGAGAATTCTTGATCTTGCCGGAATAGAAGGTGAACGTAAAAGATGGCAAACACCCGGTTAAAACATTACGGCAGTGACCCTACCTCTCAGGCAGTACTGTCAAGATTGTTAATTTTCAATAATTTACGGTACTCTGACATAGAGATTTTCTCAGCCGTCAGGAATGCACGGTAGAGTGATGTCGGGGAACCGAATCCTCCAATATCAGCCAGGTCGTCAGCCGGATAGTTTGGATTTTCATCCAGCAGCCTTTTTATGTAGGCAATCCTGTACCGGTTTACGAATGCCGAGAAGGTTAGCCCGAAGTCCCTGTTAATAATACGTGACACATAAGTTCTGTTGGTACCAAGTTTTTCAGCTACATCCCATATTGTAAGATCCTTGTCCAGAAAGGCATTCCTGTTCTCAAAGAAGGCTATCAGTTCTTCCTTAAGCTTTGGAGGTATTCTGGCATCGATTGCCTCTGGCGGATCTGAAGTTTCATTTGACTCGCGCACAATTACCTGCTTCTGATAATTACCCAATGCACCCAGAGAAAACAATACCACTGAGAAAATAATTGACGGAAAGAGCAGCCTGAGCGGACTATCAACGAACGATGTCCGTCCTATGACGGTAAGAGCCGAGCTGGCCAAAACAGAAAGGAAGAGAGTAATATTAAATATCTGCACCCACCGTACCGTCATTTTTTCTGTCGATGAATACCTGTCACGCAACATCTTGTGATGCCTTATAATAATTGTGGTAATCAGATATGCATAGACCAGTGCCTGACCGATAAATATGATGCGTTCAAGATTAAGTATAAGCTGCATATACCTTAACTCGGGTTCTCCCGAACTTACCCCGTACAGTACCTCTGATATGAAATAATAATCCTTCTCATATTCCATCATTATATATCCTGCTGCCAAAGCAACAAAAACAAAAACGGGAGCCACAAAATACCTGTAGTGTTTACGAAAAGACAATTTTTCGTCGGCAACCAGCAATCTTGCGTAGATGTAAAACATCGGGTACAGAGAAAGGCTTGCGAGGTGATAGAAGCAATCAAGCCATATATAAATGTCATACATCTTTTCAAAAAAGAAGAAATGAGACAGGTAGTTCACAAAAGCAACTATCATAAGTTTTCCAAGAAAACTTCTGGCCCTGTTTCTTTCATCTCCGGGGATGTGAAGTACTATCGCCCAAAAAAAGGCAACGTAAACCGGATTCAGTAAGAATATTGTAATTGCCAGCTTTTCCAAATCAGGTTTGTTAATTTAACTTTCGTTGTTAAGATAGTAATTTTTTGAATATTCATTGCTATTAAAACCACTACGCATATTAATACCCTCATAATGAGTCAAATTGTCTTTTTCCATAATTGAGATACCTGTCCTTTGACAGGAAAGTTTTTACCTTTTGAAAAAACATTTTTACCTTTTGAAACTCCAAACCCAACCTTTCAATCTATTTTTGATCCGTAACAACGATTTCATTTTTTTCAATTCCCCTTTCTCTCTGTGGGCGGCACATGGGTATCCTAACCCAGGCCGCTCACTTCTTTTGGGGGGAGAGGTGTGAGTAATGGCGTAAAAGGTGTAAAAGGTGTAAAGGGTGTAGGAGGCAAATTGGGCTCAGGCAAGGGGCGGAAGCTCAGGGTCAGGGGTGCGGGGTGCGGGGTGCTCCCGGACGGTACTCTCTGACAAGTTGCTTTGTTACATCGTCATATGTGAATGCCACGGGGGTAAGTCTGTTTTCGGCAAAATTCCTTATCTGATCGCTGTAATATGGTGAGTCCTCACGGTTGCTTTGTCCGTATGCCAGCACCGAGTATGCTCTTGGAATATCGGTAAATTCAACAGCGATTATCCAGCCATCTCCTCCGTTGGCCTCTCTTTTCATTCTATCACTGCGGTGCCTGGTAAAGTTAACCACTCTGAAGCAGCCCGGAAGACCGCTGCCACCACCGACAGGCACATCGACATCTCCTCTCACCGCCCTGTGCACCTCACCCCAGAGAAGGTCCCACTTACCATACAACCTTTCTGTTTCCGCGACAGCCCACCTGAAAGATTTCACGGCACGATCAAAATCTGCCAGTCCTGACGGCGTTGCCATTGGCTCATCATACGACCAGGGTTTTCTGAAGAGTTTTTCAGGGGTTGCTGCATAACCCACTGATGCTGGTGATCCGGGAACCCTTACGCTGTCTGCAGTAGCAACATACCTGTCCCACCACGTCTCAAACAATAGTCCCCCACGGCTTGATACTGAAACACTATTATCCCATTCCCTTATCATTTCAAGGGCTTCGGCAACCTCACCCTCAGGCATGTCGTCTTCCAACGCAGTAATAAGATCATCCTTGACCCTGTCTGCCAGTATCATTCGCATACTGTGCTTCATCTCCACTATCTCCCCGAGAGAAAACCGCTGTTCATTATGCAGCAGTTCGAGAGAGTGCTGGCTGCGAAGCCTCAGTCGTGGTTCAGGAAAATATGAAGGAAATCTTTCCGGAGGCAGGGGCTCATTAAGGTTTGTAAGGTGGAACGGATCGTTTTCATTTCTTACATAACCACCGGCAGGATTCTTCAGCATCGGCAGTTCTTCCCACGGAACAATGTCATGCCACATCTGCTCTGCCCTCTCCACATGTACGGCCACAGTGTCGGCAACAGGATCATGGGGCCTGACAGGTATAGTAGCGTTCCAGACATAATATATATTGCCGTCTCCATCGGCATATGTAAGATTCGAATTTACCTTTGCCCTCATCTTCATTGCCTCTTCCCACTGCTCAAAGTTCTGTGCCTTCATCATTTTCAGGAACTGTTCACCGCTACGGTATTCGCCGTCGCCCGCAGACTTAATGATAAAGAGTGTATCGTTATCCCTGTATATCACGGGCCCCCAGGGTGTCGAATAGAAATGCCTTGTCGCGGCAGCCAGTTTTTTCCCCATTTTATATCTCACCTCTATAGTTTCCCTTTTAACCGGCACTGATTCACCATCAACTATTATAGCAAGTGAATCGGTATTATCGACTGAAAAAGAGTATATGTCATCCAGATCGGGGGCGTTATTGGTGGTAGCAAATCCAAGCCGTTCATTAAACCCTCCAATTATTCCAAGTCCGTAGCCTACCCTGAAGTCTCCATAGAAGTTAAGCTTGCCGGGAACAACTATATGTGCTTCATAGTAACCTGCCGTCCATGAAAGATGCGGATTGCGCAACAAAATTGCGCGTCCCTGCCTTGTGCGGTCAGGACTGAGGGCCCAGGCGTTGGAGCCATCTTCTGGTCCGGGAACATATTCAGAAGTATCATCATCAATGGGTATGACCCACCTTGTATCATTATCTGAAGCAGGTTCAATTACTGAAGCGTCTGTGATTGTCTGCATCTCTCTTTCTCTTTCCCGTATCTCAACAAACCTCCTTACGGCAGCGCTGTTTGGAGTAACAATGCTTCGTGCATGAACATCATAGCCTGTAAAAAATGGCCTGACCCAACCTTCAAACTCTTTGCGATTACGGTGAATATACATATTGACACCGGCAGCAAATCCTTCGAGAAAATCCCTGGTGTCACTCCCGAGCATTGGCCATGTTTCAACTGCCCTCAGGTATGACCTCCTGTTTGTGGCATCACTGCCTATTGCCGCCTCAAGCCTGTCGGAATCTATTTCATTGTACATGGTCCACTCACCACGAGCTCTCAACAGCTGTTCTGCGACAGTTACACCATAATCTTCAACCTGCGCCCACCCCAGAGCAAAACCTGCAGCCTTTATATTATCAGCATAAATATGAGGAATTCCATATTCAGTTCGTCTGATGACTACTTCCCCTGCTAGATGGGATATACTCCTCAGATAAGAATTCTGTTCTGCCCGCGAGCCTGTCTGGTGACTAAGTATACCACACGAGAACAACAGCACGGAAATTACTGATGCGATAATGATTTTCTTCATGACAATGTGTTTTTACAATTATTTCCCCTCCTTCGCAGGGAAGGTTTAAAATTGTTAAAAAAAGTTTGGTTTTCCTATTGGCTTTAAACCGGGCTTCCGTCAAATTTGCTTAAGTTTGAATAACATTTATCCTGCAAAACAGAAACGCAATGAATTACCGGACCTCATCAATCCTTCTGTCAGCATTGGCAGTATTTATATTATTGCAAACCACAAGCTGCAACAGGCGGGGAGCCTCAGAACAAGCAGCCGATACCGTAACCATGTATCCGGAAATGCCTCCAGACGCAGGCTTTGCAGAATACATAGCTTCCTATACTTCCGGGGTTATACCCTCCAACGGCAATATTGAAATACATTTTGTCCCGGAATTTGCTGCATCCATTTCAAAAGAGAAGAGTGGTAACCTCTTCTACTTCAATCCTGCAATAAAGGGAACAACAGAGTGGGCCGACGACTTCACTATTATTTTCAAGCCTGCCAGGCCTCTGACTCCGGGTACCATCTACACCGGCAGTTTCAACCTTGGCCGCCTTGGCGATGTAGCAGACAGGCTGAAAGCATTCCCCTTCCGCATAGAGACGCTCAAGCGCGATTTCAGGGTTTCGGTAACCGGCCTTGAAGCCGAAATGCCCGGTGGAAAGACATACACCATAAGAGGTGAACTTATAACCTCAGACTTCATGCCCGGCAACGAAGTGGAGCAGCTGCTTACGGTCAGGGCCGGAAGGATTGACCTACCAGTTACCTGGGACCATCCGGAAACCTCCAACAATCATATATTCACGGCAAAGGGCATTGAGCGCCTTAAAGAAGAGCAGGAGGTTATAATTGAATGGGATGGTAACAGGGCAGGCATAAAGGAAAAGGGATCAACGACAGTGACCATTCCGGCCATCAGCGACTTCAAACTTGTGAGCGCCAGTGTCATTGCCGACGAGACGCAGCGTTTTGAGCTGGTATTTTCCGACCCTGTCGATCCGTCACAGGAACTCGACGGCCTCATATGGCTTGAGCCGCGTCGTGCCCTGGCATTTGCCAGTGCAGGCAATCTTGTCACCGCCTACCCTGTCGATCACCTGCAGGGAGAAGTGAAACTTAATGTTGAGAGTTCAATACGCAATGACAGCGGCAGACAACTGGGCACATCAAGCAGTCACAGCTTCAATTTCACGATAATAAATCCGGGCCTGAGGGCTGTAGGCGAAGGCGTCATCGTACCTGCCTCGGCCGGACTTATCTTTCCGTTCCGCGCTGCCAACCTGCGTGCGGCAGACCTAACCATAATCAAAATTTACAATAACAATATTCCCTACTTCCTGCAAATGAACGATCTCGCAGGGTCAGATTACCTACGGCAGTACGGACGGCCTGTATACCGTGGTCGCGTCGATCTGATCACAAATCCCTCCATAAACTCCAATACCTGGAACCTCTTCACCATAAACATTTCTGATTATGTTTCGGTGGAACCGGGGGCCATCTACAGGGTTGAGCTAGGCATGCGCAGATCCTATTCCATGCTTGCATGCCAGGGCACTTCTCCCGACAGCAAGTACGAAGAAGCTCTCGAAAGGCTTGGCGAATCGGGATACTGGGACAGTCCGGGTGAATACTGGGGCACTGAAGAATCTTCATTATTCTACCAGTATGCCTACGACTGGCGCGAACGTGAAAATCCGTGTTCCGACGCATACTACGATCCTGACAAAAAGCTGCGCCGTAACCTGCTGGCTACCAATATAGGTATCATAGCCAAACAGGGAGGTGACAACCAGCTTAATGTTATTACCAGTGATATCATTACTGCCGGGCCAATGGCTGATGTAAAGATAGAAGTCTACGACCTTCAGATGCAGCTTATAGGGTCGGCAACGAGTGACAGGGATGGCTTCGCTTCACTGCCTGTTGTTCGCAAGCCCTTTCTGCTTGTAGCCTCAACAGCTACTGATAAAAACTACCTGCGACTTAACGATGGCTCATCGTTATCACTGAGTTCATTCGACATAGCAGGCAGCACCCCTGAGGAGGGTCTTAAAGCTTACATATACGGGGAAAGAGATGTATGGCGTCCGGGCGATTCCATATTTCTTTCCATGTTCGTGAAGGAGATGAACCTCGATATTCCGCAGGACCATCCGGTACAGTTCGAGCTTTTTAATCCGAATGACCAGAGAGTTGATTTTCAGGTACAGACAATAGGAGGAAGAAACCTGCTTACCTTCATCACGCGAACGTCTGAAGATGCCATGACCGGAAACTACAGGGCCGTGGTTCGCATCGGGGGAGCCTCCTTCACCAAAAGGCTGCGCATCGAGACCGTCAAGCCCAACAGGCTTAAAATTAATCTCACCTTTGACAGTGAAATACTTGGCGGCGACAAGAAGGAGAACAGAGCAGACCTTAACGCCCGCTGGCTGAGTGGCGCCGTCTCAGGAAACCTGAAAAGCACAGTCGAAATGCTGATGCGTCCTGCCAGAACCACCTTCGACGGGTACAGCCAGTACAACTTCGACTGTCCTGTCACTACATTTTACTCAGAGACACAGACAGTTTTCGACGGCAGCATAGATGACAACGGCGATGCTGCCTTCAGGGTAAGCCCCGGTTCCGGCATAAAATCAGCCGGTATGCTGAATGCTCAGTTCACAACGAGGGTATTCGAGAAGGGTGGAGACGCAAGCATTACCCAAACAACTGTCAGGTATGCTCCTTATCCGGTATTTGTAGGTATCAATTTTCCGGGATTAAGGGGCAGCAGCCGCATGCTTTTCACCGATGCTGACAATGAAATAAGGCTGGTGACGGTTAACCATCTTGGCAAGCCTGTCAAATCGGAGGTTGAGGTTAAGATATTCAAGCTGTCGTACCGCTGGTGGTGGGAGTCGGGCGAAGAACAGCTCGGATACTATGTTTCCGGCAACTATTACAAACCTGTCTTCACGGAAAAGATCACCACTTCGTCAAACGGAGAGGGAAAGGTTAATTTCACTATACCGAAGAAAGAGTGGGGACGCTACTTTATAAGAGCCTCTGCTCCCGGCGGCCACGGTACAGGAAGGATTCTGCTGGTCGACTGGCCCTGGGATTACGGCATGAAAGAGGGTGGAGGCTCAGGAGCAACTGTACTGGCGCTGACAACAGACAAAGAGAAATATGCACCCGGTGACAACATACAGGTTTCATTCCCGTCTCCCGGGGGGGCAAAGGCAATCGTCACCATGGAAAATGCCTCTGGTGTAATCGACCGCTTCAGGGTTGATACCAAAGCTCCTGCCACTACGGTAAACATAAAGGCCACTCCTGGAATGGCCCCAAACATATATGTATATATTTCTGTGATACAACAGCACGCACAGACCAGCAACGACATGCCGGTACGCCTTTATGGGGTGGTGCCGGTAATGGTTGAGGACCCGGGCACACGACTGCAGCCTGTTATTACCATGGCCGATGAAGTAAGATCGGAACGTATGTTCGAAGTAAAAGTCAGTGAGTCGGCAAATAAGGCCATGAGTTATACCCTGGCAGTTGTGGATGAGGGTCTTCTTGATCTTACCGGGTTCAGGACACCCAATGCATGGGACTATTTCTATGCCCGTGAGGCCCTGGGGGTAAGGACCTGGGATATTTATGATTATGTTCTGGGAGCCTTTGGAGGCAAGCTGGAGAAGATATTCGCCATTGGTGGTGACGAGGCGCTTCCCGACCGGTCAGGACAAAAAGTCAATCGTTTCAGGCCGGTGGTAAGGTTTATAGGGCCGGTAAGACTTGAAGCAGGAAGGACTAATACTCATAGTATTTCGATGCCCAGGTACACCGGCGCAGTGCGTGTAATGGTGGTAGGAGGAAGTTCCAGGGCTTACGGGTCGGCAGAAAAATCTGTGTTTGTCCGTGATCCCCTGATGCTGCTGGCCACAGCACCAAGGGTGCTTAGTCCGGGCGAAGAGGTATCGCTGCCGGTGACTCTGTTTGTTCAGGACGAGAAGATACGTAATGTCACGCTTACTGCTTCAGGCAATGAAATGATAACCTTTGCCGGTAGTAAGCAGGAAGTACCGGTCAAGGGCATCGGAGAACAGGATGTTGAATTTACCTTTACCGTGGCCGACAGGCAGGGAAAGGGCGAAATAAGGGTTATAGCTGAAGGCGGAGGAGAAAGGGCTGAATATACAATTGAGATTGAAGTACGAAGTCCCAATCCGCCTGAGACCAGGTCGGAGATTGCGGTTATCAAACCAGGAGAAAAGTATCAGAAGAACTTCTCTCCATTCGGTCTTGAAGGAACCAACAGCGCTGTGGTTGAGGTTTCTGCACTGCCATCGGTGAACCTGGAGAAGAGGCTGCAATACCTTACCGGCTATCCCCACGGATGCACGGAACAGATAACCTCGGCAGCATTTCCGCAGCTATATCTGAAAGATCTTTACGGCGACAAGCCTGAGATAATGAATACGACGATAAAGAACGTACAGCAGGCTATCCATCTGATTGTGTCGCGGCAGATGGCCGGCGGCGGGCTGGCCATGTGGCCCGGGTCGTCATACCAGCCCGATGCGTGGATAACCTCGTACGCAGGGCATTTTATGACTGAAGCCAGCCGTAAGGGATATAATATTCCATCAGGATTCATGAGCCGGTGGACAAATTACCAGAGGCGCGAGGCCCAGCAATGGAGATGGGACCCCAAATATAAGGAGACCGCGACAGCACAGGCTTACCGTTTGTATACCCTGGCGCTGGCAGGTGCTCCTGAAAGAGGGGCGATGAACAGGCTGCGGGAGACTACCGGAATACCAAAGCTGGCGGGGTGGTTACTGGCCGGGGCCTATGCCGTATCGGGTCGCCCCGAAGCGGCAACCGGACTGGTCGATGTCAGGTCGACGAATACCGAAGAGGAGTACATGTATTACTATTATGGTGGCGCGGTACGAGACCGTGCTGTAATTCTTCATACGCTGCTCCTGCTTAAACAGGAGGAACAGGCCATGATGGTGCTGAGAGATCTGTGCGATGACCTTTCAGGGCAGGGCTGGTACAGTACCCAGTCTACGGCATGGGGACTGTTTGCCTATATGAAGTATGTTGAGGCTTATGGAGGAAAAGCAGGTGACGAGGCCAGGTTTACAGTTACGTTTAACGGCAACAGGAGCCGGCAGAGTCTCACCGGCAGCCGGGTCTTTAACCAGGTGGCTGATCCCCTCGGTTCCGCCAATACCCTGCTTGTGGAGAATGAATCGGAGGTGCCACTGTATGTTAACCTGGTGATGAAAGGAACACCACAGGCCGGAGATGAAACAGCAGCCTCAAGGAATATGACGATGAGGGTGGAGTATACCGATATGGAGAGCAGGGTGCTGGATCACAGGGAGTTAAAGCAGGGGACTGATTTTATGATGGTGATGCGTATCACTAACAATTCTTTCAGGACAATTGACAATGTGGCGCTGAGCCAGATGGTGCCGTCGGGGTGGGAGATTCGTAACACCCGGCTGTTTGAGGCAGAGACGCCGGTGAAGGAGAGTGCTTTTGACTACCGCGATTTTCGCGATGACAGGCTTTACACCTATTTTACCCTGAAAGCAGGAGAGACAAAGACTTTCGTGGCATTGCTGAATGCATCATATGCCGGTGACTATTACCAGCCGGCAGTGTGGTGCGAGGCTATGTATGACGCGAACTACTATGCACGTATTCCGGGAGGTAACGTGAAAGTAGTCAGGTAAGTATTTTCATAATACTCCCTTAACGCCTTACAAGCCATTAAAGGCCATTACGCAACGCCTGAAAAATACCATGTTGCTATCGAGAAGTAGATAATCACTCCGGTGATGTCTGCTATTGAAGTGATGAGGGGTGCACTTGCAGTCGCCGGGTCGAGGCGCAGCCTGGTGAAAATGAATGGCAGTGAAAGGCCGATAAGGCTTCCCACCATTACAGTTGCAACCATTGTAGCTGAGACGACAATTATGATCTCGGGTGATCTGACCGATGCAACAAGAGATACGGCTGCAGCCATGGTTAATCCCAGCAGGAATGAAACCAGTATTTCTCGTCCTACCAGCCTGAACCAGTCAGAAAGCTCAACATCACCTGTGGCCAGGGAGCGTATCATCAGAGTTGCCGATTGAGCTCCTGCGTTTCCTCCGCTGCCAATAAGAAGGGGCAGGAAGAAAATCAGTGAAACCACCGACTGAATGACATTCTCGTAGTGAGCCAGGGCCGCACCGGAAAAGACATTCATGAACACAAGTGTGAAAAGCCAGAAGATTCTCTTTTTATAAACGTAAGCGATTCCGGCCCTTAGAGGATTTACTACGGTATCTTTAAAAGCACCGAACTTGTGGAAGTCCTCGGTGTGCTCCTCCTCCACCACGTCCATCACATCGTCAAACGTGACTATTCCAATAAGGTGCCCTTCGCTGTCAGTAACCGGCAGGGCTATGCGGTCATGATCCTGGAAAACCTTGATGGCAGTCTCCTGGTCATCGAATGCGTTAAGTGCAACAAACCTGTTATCAAGCAGATCAGATATTTTCTGATCTGGTTTTGCAAGAAGTATCTCCCTGATGCGAATATCATCGATAAGATGCCATTCATCATCTATTATATAGATAACATTAAGGGTCTCAGAGTCATGGCCAAATTCCCTTACATGCCTGAGGGTCTGCTCAATTGTATAGTTAGCCTTAACTGCGACATAGTCAGGAGTCATAAGTCTTCCTATACTGTACTCGGGGTAGCCGAGAAGAGTCTGAGCCACCTTGCGCTCTTCAGGTGAAAGTAATAGAATAAGCTTTTGCGACACACTGCCCGGCAGCTCTTCGAGGAAGGCGGTACGGTCGTCAGGATCGAGGTCATTAAGCAGTGATGCAACCCTGCCGGCACTGCGTGCCAGCTGTTCTACAATCTGCTCCTGCTTTTCGTGTGACAGAAGCTGAAAAGTAAGCTTAGCCTGTTTCTTGGAGAGAAGGCGAAAGAGGATGACATCATCCTCGTCGCTTAGCATCTCTATTATTACGGCAATATCAACCGGGTCCATTTCTGCCAGTTCACTGCGCAGTATCTTCCAGTTACGTTGTTTGATTAACTCCTCAAAATTGATTGCTATGTCAACCATTTTGGTGCCTCCTTACATTTTTGGCCTGTAAGGAAGCGTGATAAAGCCCTTACAGACAGGTGATTAAATTCAGCCTACTACATAAATTAGGGCCATCGTCCATTGCTAAAAACAAATTGGTTTCGGTGCAAAGATAGTAAAAAATGGGTATCAGGTATCAGGTGCCGGGTACCGGGTACCGGGTATCAGGTATCAGGTATCGGGTGCCGGGGACCGGGTATCGGGTATCAGGTATCAGGTATCAGGTATCGGGTATCAGGTATCAGGTGCCGGGGACCGGGTACCGGGTATCAGGTATCAGGTATCAGGTATCGGGTACCGGGTACCGGGTATCAGGTATCGGGTGCCGGGTATCAGGTATCGGGTATCAGGTGCCGGGTACCGGGTACCGGGTACCGGGTACCGGGTATCAGGTATCAGGTATCGGGTACCGGGTACCGGGTATCAGGTATCAGGTATCGGGTATCGGGTACCGGGTATCGGGTATCGGGTACCGGGTAAAACCAGTCTTCAAAAGTTAAACTTTTCTTTTTTGGATCAATCTGTTCAGCATTGCTCCTATAGATTGACAATCAGCTATCAGGGGATCTGAAACTTTGTCTTCAACATAGCCAATCCTGTTTGCTATAATGAGCTGGGTAATCAATTCAGCTGCCGATCCTTTTGCAATATGAAATTGCTTGATGGACATTCTGTTTGAACCAGATTCATCGCCCTCAGCAATATTACTTGCAATGCTAACAGCCGATTTTTGTAATTGACCGCTTAAGTTAAAATCCTTTGAAATAGGACCGTTACGTGTAATTTGATATACCCTTACAGATAAATCCATGGCAAGTTGCCATACCTTTAGCTCGACAAATTTTCCCATACACAGCGATTTTTTAACAATCTAATATATGAAAATCCCTGATACCTAATACCCGATACCCGATACCCGATACCCGATACCCGATACCTTTTTATTCCTATTTTTACTACCTGAATGAAACCTTTTATTAAAATCATCGGCAGTACCACGGCGATTTTTTTGCTGGCTGTATTGTTGGCTCCGTTGCCCCGTTTCATGTCTCCGCTATCTACGGTGGCAGAGGCTTCTGACGGCTCACTGCTGGGGGCACGCATTGCGGGGGACGGACAGTGGCGGTTTCCGGCTCCCGATTCGATACCTCATAAATTTGAGAAGGCTTTGCTGACGTATGAGGACAGATGGTTCTATCAACACCCTGGTATTAATCCTGTTTCGCTCGTCAGGGCCTTGAAAATGAATATTGGCAGAGGCGAGATAGTCAGCGGAGGCAGCACCATCACTATGCAGGTTGCACGAATTGCAGGCGGTAATCCTGTCCGCACTTATACCAGGAAAATTATTGAGATGTTTTCTGCCCTTAAACTTGAGATATTAAGATCAAAGAAGGAGATACTGAAAATGTATGTTGCCAATGCCCCTTTCGGTGGTAATATTGTAGGCCTCGAGGCGGCGGTATGGAAATATTCAGGATACTCACCATATAGTATGTCATGGGCCGATGCGGCCACCTATGCCGTTCTTCCCAACTCTCCCTCGCTGGTACACCCGGGCCGTAACCGTGAGATTTTACGTGGCAAACGTGACATGCTGCTTCTTGAAATGCACCGCAGAGGATATTTCGATTCGCTCACACTGGAGCTTTCCCTTGAAGAACCTGTAATTCCTGAGCCTCATCCGCTTCCTGCCGATGCACCTCATCTCACCGACTGGCTCCATATTACTGCACCCGGAAGAAGGGTGCGAACTACCATTGACCCCATTCTGCAAAAGAAAGCAACTGAGATTGTCAATCAGCACGCCAGAGAGCTGAGGGGCAACCTTATCCATAACGCAGCCTGTCTGATAGTTTCAGTTGACAAAGGAGAGGTTCTTGCTTACGTTGGCAACAGCAGTGCCGACACTACCGGAGAAAACGGACATCAGGTAGATATAATCAGATCGCTGCGCAGTACAGGCAGTATTTTGAAGCCTTTGCTCTATGCCGGCCTGCTTACTTCCGGAGAGATGCTTCCCGAAGCTCTTCTTCCTGACATACCTGTGCGGTACCCGGGATTTGCTCCCAAAAATTTCGATGGCAGCTTCGCCGGAGCCGTACCGGCATCAATGGCGCTCGCGCGTTCCCTCAATATACCTTCGGTGAAGATGCTTCAAATGTACACCCCTGCGAGATTTCACGACCTGCTTACGAGATGCGGGATCACCAGCTTCAGGGAAACACCCGGCCATTACGGACTTTCGATGATACTGGGAGGGGGTGAGGCCTCGCTGTGGGAGCTTACCGGCATGTATGCGTCAATGTCGAGGGTGCTGAAGAATTACAGCAACGCAGGAACCTACCTGGATGACAGTTACCATCCGCCTGTGCTGACGACTGGCAAAGCAGGAAGCAATCGAGACAGATATGACAATGCCGGAAAGTCAGGGAATATCTCCGGGCCGGAAATGAGGCATGAACAAAATCCGCCATTGTCGGCCGGAGCTATATGGCTGACCTACAAGGCTCTGCGTGAAGTTAACCGTCCCGATACCGAGGCTGGATGGCAATTTACCGGGCGTACTCCTGACGTGGCCTGGAAGACAGGTACCAGCTTCGGCTTCAGAGACGCCTGGGCGGTAGGAACGACGCCTGACTATGTGGTCGGTATCTGGACAGGAAATGCGAGTGGAGAAGGGAGGCCAGGACTTACCGGGGCTTCGTCAGCCGGACCGATACTGTTTGACCTGATTAGCTGGCTCAATCCTTCAGGATGGTTCGAAAGGCCCGGTAGCGATGAGCTGACCCTTACCGAAGTTTGCAGTGAAAGCGGATACAGAGCCGGCCCTGACTGTGTCGGAATGACTGAGATGTGGATCCCCGTGACCGGACTAAAGACAGAGGCATGTCCGTATCATACGGTTGTACACCTCAACAGCGAACGCACCGCCAGGGTCAACAGTCTGTGTGCCTCACCGGCAGAGATGGTAACCGGACAGTGGTTTGTACTGCCACCTGCCATGGAATATTTTTACCGTCGCCGTAATCCTTCTTACAAAACACTTCCCCCAATGGCTGCGGGCTGTGAAGCAGACAGCAGGATACCCGAGATGGAATTCATCTATCCTCCCGGAGAGGCAGGCATCTTCATACCACGTGATCACACAGGCGAAGCCACAAGGTTCGTAGCCGAAATTGTCCACCGGGAGTCAGGCATACGGATATTCTGGCATCTCGATGACATATATCTTGGGGAAACAAAATTCATTCACCAGTTTGAAGTGATGACTGCACCGGGCGAACACAAGATAACAGCTATCGATGAAAAGGGCTATACTGTGGTTACCCGGTTCACAATAAGAAATCAGCAATAATGTCGTTCACGGTCAGAACATGACAATGTGAATCAACATATATTTATTAACTTCGTGGTTAAACCTGAAAAATATAACCAGTCATGTCAAAAACCAACTATTCATTTATGAAATTTTTCCTGCTTCTGATGGTGGCAGGCATTTTGGTGTCGTGCAGCACAAAGGAGGAGAAAGCTGCAAGAGAGATAAATGCGTTTCTTGAAGAATCGGGAACACTGGGCCTTGCTGTGGCGGTAGTGAAGGATGGTGCCCTGATCTATACTGGCTCCTTCGGACAAAGGAGTCCTGACGACGAAACTCCTCTGCAGGATGGAGATATATTCAGAATCGCATCAATCTCAAAGTCCTTTACCACCACAACCCTGATGAAACTTGTTGAAGAGGGAAAGGTAAATCTGGAGGACGATGTCAGCGACCTGGTAGGCTTCACTGTAAGGAATCCTCTTTTCCCCGACATCCCCGTTACTATAAAGATGCTTCTTTCTCACTCATCATCAATGAACGATTCACAAGGATACTTTACACTCAACACACTTAATCCTGCTACAAATCCCGACCATGCAAAATGCTGGAATGAATATGAGCCCGGATCGAAATATGAGTACTGCAACCTTGGTTTTAACACTATTGGCACCATAATCGAAAGGATATCCGGGGTCAGGTTTGACAAATATGTAAGGGAAGTAGTTATTAATCCGCTAAACCTTACTGCAAGCTTCAATGTTGACGACCTTCCCGGTGTTACATTCGTTCCCCTCAGCCACCCAGACACTGCCGGCTTCGCTGAAACAGGAAAGATAAACTTTCGCATTTCAGAGGGTGTTTATGACAGTCCGGCCCCAAGAATCGACACCGGCTACATTATGGGGTACAGCACCCCCGTTTTCTCACCTACAGGAGGCATGAAGACGTCGGCGCGCGATCTGGCCCGTTACATGATAATGCACATGCATTACGGCATTGACCCTGCTACAGGCGTAAGGGTAATAAGCGAGGAGAATGCAACGATGATGCAGACTGCTATGGTGGAGGTAAATGAAACGAATCACTATTGCCTCGCTTTGAAGCGTACCACGAACCTGATCCCCGGAGAGGAACTGACAGGTCATACAGGTTCGGCATACGGCCTCTACAGCGCCATGTTCTTTGAGCCTGAAAAGAAGTTCGGCCTGGTGATGATGACCAACGGTACCACCCGCGACTACGCCAGGTATGTTGACGATTTCGCTCCTGTGCAACGCGATGTGCTTCGGATACTTTACAAGGTTTTTATTAAATAGAGCCCTGGAAACATAAGATTACGGGTAAATACGCCCCCGTACAGAGGAATAGATTAACTTTCTTTATATGTACATGAAGGTATAATTCATGGGTATAAAAGAAACTGATATCGATAATGCCAATGAATTGCTTTGGCAATCAAGGTTTAATGATTCATCAAAAGTAATCTCTGATGCCCTCGAAATCCTTGAAATAGCAGAAAATGCAGGTTATCAGAAGGGAATAGCCTACGCTAACCTGAATATTGCCACTACACACTTCTACCAGTCAAAAAACGACATAGCCCTTAAGCATCTGGCCGATTCATTACACTGGTTCGAAAGAAATACTAATGAAACGGGATACATTTGGGCTCTCCTTCTTAAAGGAAGTATTTACGAAAGTTTTGGTGATTATGAAACATCACTGGAGTTGTTCCTGACGTCACTTAAGCTTTCTGCACAAAACAATGAAAATGAGACAAAAGCAGAAGCGGCAAGCCAGTTAGGGCTGCTGTATACACGGCTATGCAATTTTGGAAAGGCTGATGAATGCTTCAGCGAAGCCCTTGCTATCAGGGAAATGACGGGAGATGAAAACGGCATGGCCTCATCGCTGAACAGGATGGGAATGCTGATGCGCCTGACCGGAAAGCACGAAAAATCTCTTGAATACTATTTCAAAAGCCTCGAAATAAGAAGGAAGAACAGGCAGGAGACCTCAATACCATGGACACTGCTAGGGATTGCAAGCACATACGAGGAAATGCATGACAATGTTTCAGCACTCGATTACTATGAAAGAGGATTGTCGGGGGGAGACAGGCGCTGCACTCTTCAGTGCATGCTGGGACTGGGAAGGATTAACAGCCGGGAAGGGAATCTGTCTGAAGCTGAGAAACAGCTTAAACTATCGCTGACAATAGCTCAGGAACTAAAGGCTCTTTCACTGGTTGCCGAGGCTTATTCAGCACTTGCCCGACACTACGAATCTTCGGGTAACGTAATAAGCGCTCTTGAATACTACAAGCTCTTTCAAAAAACAAAGGAATCGGTTCAGAGTGAGGAGGCTCAAAGTCGCTTCAGAAATATTGAGATATCCCATGCAATTGAAAAATCAGAACAGGAAAAAGAAATATTCCGCCTAAGGCATGTAGAACTAAAAAAGGCCTATGATATTATTGAAGAGAAAAACCGCGACATTATGGCCAGTATCAACTATGCAAGCCGCATTCAGTCGGCCTTGCTGCCAGATCCGGCTGATATTAAAGGTCTGAAGAAAAACCTGTTCATTCTCTATTTACCTAAGGATATTGTAAGCGGTGACTTTTACTGGTTTTCTGAGGTGGCGGGCAAGCTGGTGATAACTGCAGGCGACTGCACAGGACACGGCGTCCCTGGTGCACTGATGAGTATGCTCGGCGTCTCTTTCCTTGAAGAAATAGTCAACAATCATCAAATTACCGATTCCGGAGTTATCCTCGATGAGCTCAGAAAAGAGATTCAGAGAGCACTCCGCCAGAGAGGGGAAAAGGGAGAGGCAAAGGATGGAATGGACCTGTCCCTCTGTGTTATTGATCAAAAAAATAAAACTATACAGTATTCAGGTGCTTATAATAACCTCTACCATCTGTCTGACGGAACCATCAATGAGTACGAGGCCGACCGCATGCCAATAGGTATCTTCGACTATTCAGTCAAAAATTTCTCAAGTACTATTATTCACACCGCGCCGGACGATATGATTTACATGTTCTCCGATGGCTTTGCCGACCAGTTTGGTGGTCCGCAGAACAAGAAATTCAAATACACTCCCTTTAAGAATCTTCTGAAAGAAATTCACAAACTACCATTATCACAACAGAAGAGTAGGCTTCAGAAAGAATTTAAGAAATGGAAGGGTAACAACCAGCAAACCGATGACGTTGTAGTTTTGGGCTTCAGGGTGTAACGGCATTCTTCAGATAATCATACCTGCCGCGACTGTATTGTTGGTACCTTCATCAATCAGAATAAAGCTTCCGGTGGTGTGGTTCACGACATGAGGGTCAGTGAAAAGCGGTTTTGCAGTGCGTATTTCCACGCGCGCAATATCATTCATTTTCACGTCAAGATTAACGGTATCGCGCTCAACAGAACTAACGTTAAGTCTGAATATCACCTCTTTAACAACACACCTGACCTCATTTGCCGTATGCCGCAGTATATATTTGCCGTTCACCTGCAACGGCTTTTCACTAAACCAGCAGATACGGGCCACAATATCAGTGGTCATCACAGGTACCTCATCAGCAGGCACTATCATATCGCCCCTGCTTATGTCGATATCATCCTCCAGCACCAGAGCCACAGACTCACCTGACCCGGCAACCTCAAAGCTCTTACCATGTAAATCTATGCTTTTAATGGTGGAACCAAGGCCTGAAGGCATTGCGACGACCTTCTGCCCGCGTTTGAAGCTTCCTCCTGCAATTCGTCCGGCATAGCTTCGATAATCGGGGTACTCAGGAGATAATGGCCTTACCACATACTGCACGGGAAAGCGGGCAGGAACTTTATGCCTGTCTCCGTTAATCTCGACTGTTTCAAGTAATTCGATAAGTGTAGGCCCATCGTACCATTGCATGTTCTCTGAGCGATCAACAACATTATCCCCGAGTTTGGCACTTATTGGAACGAAAAAAGTGTTTTTGACTTCCAGCTTGCCGGCAAGCAGTTCCAGTCCCTCGCGAAGGGAGGAAAATACCTCCTCGCTATAATCTGCGAGGTCCATCTTGTTCAGGCAAAATACTATATATCTGATATCAAGAAGAGCTGCAATATATGAGTGACGTATGGTCTGTTCTACAATCCCGTTGCGCACATCAACAAGTATCAGGGCCAGGTCGGCTGTTGAAGCACCGGTTACCATATTTCGTGTGTACTGTATGTGTCCTGGCGTATCAGCTATTATGAACTTGCGGCGCGGTGTGGCGAAATATCGGTATGCCACGTCAATGGTGATTCCCTGCTCTCGTTCAGCCTTCAGGCCGTCGGTAAGCAGTGAGAGGTCGACATCCTCTTTGCCGCGCCGGCGTGATGATTCAACTATATGGTCAAACTGATCTTCAAAAATTGACTTGCTGTCATATAAAAGGCGCCCGATCAGTGTGCTTTTGCCGTCGTCTACGCTACCGGCTGTAGTAAATCTTAAGAGGCTCAGATTTTCGTTCATAATGATTTTTTTCTTCTTATTGCCAGATATATCTTTTCTGCAGATGCCCGCTTATCAAATGCTGATTCTGCTGCTGCACATTCAGAAATAACCTTCCCTTTTGCGTTCCTCCATTGCCGCCTCAGACCGCTTGTCATCGTAGCGGCCGCCGCGTTCGGTTACCCTGGTGGCTGCGATCTCGGCTATTATATCTTCAAGCCTGTCCGCTTTTGAAAGGGTTACCCCCGTACAGGTTATGTCACCGATTGTACGGCAACGGACGTCGGTTTCGATTACCTCCTCGCCGGGCTTGAGCATCATGAAAGGAGCCCAGGCAAGGTAAACACCATCGCGTTTGAATATCTTGCGGCGATGAGTGTAATAGAGTGAAGGAAGAGGTATATTATCAATTAGTATGTACTGCCATACATCAAGCTCTGTCCAGTTGCTTATCGGAAAAACCCTGAAGTGCTCACCAGGATGCTTGCGGCCGTTGAATATATTCCATAGTTCTGGACGCTGGTTTTTGGGGTCCCATTGTCCGAATTCATCACGATGCGAGAAAAACCGCTCCTTTGCACGGGCTTTTTCTTCATCACGGCGGCCACCGCCAATTGCAGCATCAATCTTCAATTCCTCTATCTTGTCGAGCAGTGAGATACTCTGTGCCTTGTTGCGGCTGGCGTTATACCCCTTCTCCTCCGCTACCCTTCCTTTATCAATCGACTCCTGTACCGAGGCAACTATCAGGTCCACGCCCAGATCCTGTGCCAGCTCATCGCGAAATATCAGTGTCTCCTCAAAATTGTGCCCGGTATCTACATGAAGTAACCTGAAAGGTATTTTCATGGGCCAGAAAGCCTTCTTCGCGAGGTGAACAAGAACTATCGAATCTTTACCACCTGAAAAAAGAATAACCGGATTTTCAAACTGGGCAGCTACCTCGCGAATTACAAATATTGCTTCGTTTTCCAGATCCCTGATGTGGCGTGTGTTGATTTCCATTGACATAACATCTTTCATTTTCTATTTTTCATGCAACCCGCACTCTTTTCCAGACTGGTCTTCCCACCACCAGCGCCCGGCACGAAAGTCCTCGCCTGGTTTAATGGCTCTGGTACAGGGAGCACAGCCAATACTTACATAACCCTGATAATGAAGCTCATTGTGCGGAACATGAAACTTCTTAAGGTAATCTTCAACCTGCTGGAGTGTCCAGTCAAAGAGAGGGTGGTACTTGAAAATCCTGTGACCCTCATCGTATTCAAGATGACCGATTGAAGAGCGGCCCGGCGATTGCTCTGACCTGATTCCGGTTACCCAGAGACGTTTTCCCTCAAGAGCCCTGCCAAGAGGTTTAACCTTGCGTATGTGGCAGCACTCTTTGCGGTACTCTACAGAATTGTAAAAGCTATATGGCCCCTTTTCGGTCATAAGCTTTTCAACATCATCACGTTCAGGGAAATATACCCTTATCGGCTTCTTGTAGGTCTTAAGTGTGTTTGCATGAACCTTGTATGTCTCTTCGAACATCCTTCCTGTGTCTATTGCAACCACGTCAATATCAATGTCGTTGCGAAAAATAATATCGGTTATTACCTGGTCTTCTATTCCAAAGCTGGTGGTAAAGACGACCCTGCCTGCGAAATGTGTAATCAGCCTGTTCAGATTGGCAGCTATATCAGTGCCGGTTATCTCTGTCTTCAGAATACTCAGATCTATCTTTTTCATGGAAATACCCTCCCTGATTATGTTGTTTTTTTCAGCCCGACAAAGGAATAAATTATTGATAATAAAACCCTCAGCAATAATTGTGATTGAAAATGGGTATAAATGCGTATACGGGGAAGGGTGTCGGGTATCAGGTATCGGGTACCAGGTGTCGGGTACCAGGTATCGGGTACCAGGTGCCGGGTATCGGGTACAGGGTGCCGGGTATCGGGTACAGGGTGCCGTAGACTGCAAACCGTTTCATATTTCAACAAAGATGATATCTTTACGTGCTGAAGATGTTAATTACCAAACCTTACTAATAATAAAGAGCCATGTTTCTGAAGAATTACTCCAATAAGCATTTAATGGGAACTTGCATTGCCACCTTAACTTTGTTTCTGGTATTCAACGGATTTGCGGTGGGTCAATCCGCAGGCCTGAAAAAGGTTGAGTACAATAAAGAGCAACTGGTACAGAACGTTGTTGTAGGAACCATAGCTCCGGCAAGGTTAGGTACCACACCTTACCGGCTTGGTGCCGACGGCTCTGTTTCCATCCTGCCGGCCACCGGTAGTGTGACTCTCAACTTCCGCTCAGGCGATTCAGCAGTAAATCTGGCCGGTGATCATGTTGAACCTGCTGTAACGCTATATTATTCTGACGACCGCAGTGGTTCGGAAAGCCGTGCTTTCAACATTTTCTCATGTGTAGGCAACGAGGTAAAGGTCCTTACAGGTGAAGCCAAAGGAGCCACCGGTGTGGTTATTGGCAAACACGGAGGATCGGAACATGTGATGGTTGACTTCAGCAATCCGGAGGTAATGAAGAATATGATCCCTGGTGACAAAATGGTCGTCTATTCATGGGGTCTCGGAATGGAACTTACAAATATTAAGGATGTCAAGGCAATGAACATGAGTCCCCAGCTGATGGATGCTCTTACCAGGGCCGGAATGGGAATTACTGCCACAGGAAAGCTGAGAATACCCGTAGCGCTTACTGTACCGGCGAAGGTCATGGGTTCAGGACTTGGCTCTGACCATGTCTATTCAGGAGACTATGACATCCAGATGTTCGATGAAAAGGTTAACCGGGAATACGGACTTGATAAACTGAGGTTTGGAGACATTGTCGCGATTATTGATGCCGACAACTCATACGGAAGGATATTTAAAACGGGAGCCATTACAATTGGTGTTGTAACCCACAGCAATAGCGTTATTGCTGGCCATGGTCCGGGAGTAACCACCCTGTTTACTTCATCAACAGGAAACATAGAGTACTATACCGACAACAAGGCAAACCTGCTTTTTCTGCTGCTGCAATAAATGCTGCATCACAAAGGATTTTTGATTTTACTCTGGCATTACTGGAAAGAGGAATCTTCTTCTATCGTTGCAGCTCTGTCGCCCTAACCTGGCAAATGTAATTACCAGCTGTTACTTGTGACGATCGCGCAATATTTTCTCAACATCGGTGAGTGTGAACCCTCTGTCATGAAGAAGTACCAGATAGTGATAAAGAAGATCGGCTGCTTCGTTCAGGAAGAGATCGTCATTGTCGTTGAATGCTTCTATAATCAGTTCGGCACTCTCTTCCCCCAGTTTCTTGGCTATTTTACGAGGTCCGCCAGCAAACAGTTTTGCAGTGTATGATGATTCATGATCAGAGCCCCGACGGGATTCAATAATGCTTTCAAGTTCTGAGGTAAATCCGGTTGCAAACTCCCCATATGGAACGTTGCTCTCTCCCCAGCAGGTATCGCTGCCGGTGTGACATGCCGGTCCGGCCGGTTTCACCTTAACCAGAAAAGTATCATTATCGCAGTCGTCAAGGATCTCTTTTACATATAAATAATTGCCAGACTCCTCCCCTTTTATCCATAGCTTCTTTCTCGACCGGCTGTAAAATGTCATCCGGCCGGTTTCACGTGTAACACGCAACGATTCATCATTTACCCATG
>Ga0334882_1001375_pt1 | contig 29395 bp, 24 predicted proteins | sample GraSluR1_MG_5_FD_207226 | JGI IMG/M metagenome (GOLD analysis project Ga0334882, IMG submission 207226) | Sludge microbial communities from methane-producing bioreactor in Wageningen University, Netherlands - Granular Sludge_15_04-R1 | ecosystem: Engineered > Bioreactor > Anaerobic >... | reverse complement strand
TGAAAAACTTTTAATGCGTTCAGCAGGCCACTTACCGGGTAAGCATCGGAGAGGGTTCCGATGTAGGAAATGGTGAATATTTCAGGGACGCCGGGAGAGATCCCACTGAAATCTTCCTGATCAAAGCCATTGTAAATAATTCCGGTTTTCTCTTTTGTTCCCGGTACTTTCAATTCAAAAAGTTCTCTGAGTGATTCTCCGACCGTTATTATCCCGTCTGCTGACCTGAGGACTCTCTTCTCATATCCCGAATCGATTTTGCGTGACAGCCATAGCGGGTAAAACTCCCTGTAGTAATAGATATCGGTCCAGGGATCACGCAGATCGGCAATCCATTTAATATCAGGCAGCTTTTTTTTCAGGCGCAGGCCGATCAGTTGTGTTGAGTGGGGCGGGCTTGTTGTAATAATGGTACTAATATTTTCTTCCCGAATTAACCCGAGCGCTTTTCTGAATGCAAATCTGTTCCATCCTCTGCGTGGATCGGGGATGAGGAAGTTGCCACGTACAAACTTAAGCAGTTTGCCTTTGCAGGAATAATCTGACCCTTTGGCAAATCCGGCCGCAGGGATACTGGATTTGTCTCTTGAGAAGAGTCTGAAAAAATTTTGAGCAGGAGTTTTATATACCTTAAGAGTTACGGGGATTTCTTTTTCGAGTGAATTATCCGGGACAGGGTAGGCTGCATATTCGGGATCAACTGTAAGAATAACCGGTTCGAGGCCATGCAGGGGCAGATATTTAGCAAATTTAAGCCACCGCTGTACTCCGGCACCTCCGCCAGGTGGCCAGTAATAGGTTATTATCAGGACCTTGTTCATCCTGTCAGGTTTTTAGCAGGGTGCTGATATTGACTTTTTCTGATATTATCTCTTTCAGGTTTGATATATTAACGCGTTCCTGGAGCATCGAGTCACGATACCTTATTGTTACTGTATTGTCAATGAGTGTCTGATGGTCGACGGTTATGCAGTAAGGTGTTCCGATAGCATCCTGGCGTCTGTAGCGCCTCCCGATGGAGTCTTTATCATCGAACTGGCAGTTGAAGTCAAACCGAAGATCTTTTATGATCTTTTCAGCTATATCCGGCAATCCGTCCTTCTTGACGAGCGGCATCACCGCCAGCTTAACCGGAGCGAGGAATGATGGGAGCCTGAGAACGACCCGTGTGTCGGATAACCCATCCTCCTTCTTTATCTGCTCCTCAGTCAGCGCCGCTGATATTACCTGCAGGAAGGTCCTGTCGAGTCCTATTGAGGTCTCAACCACATAAGGTATATATGAGAGCCCTTTTTCGGGATCGAAGTACTGCATCTTTTTTCCGCTGTATTCCTGATGCTGTTTAAGATCAAAATCGGTGCGTGAATGAATTCCTTCCACCTCCTTGAACCCGAAGGGGAAACGGAATTCGATATCTGTCGCTGCATTTGCGTAATGGGCGAGTTTTGTATGATCGCGGAAGCGGTAATTATCATCTCCGAAACCAAGAGCCTTGTGCCATTTCATCCTTATATCCTTCCAATAAGTAAACCATTCCATTTCGGTTCCGGGCTCCACAAAGAATTGCATCTCCATCTGCTCAATCTCTCATCCTGAAAATGAACTGCCTGGCAACTATCTCGTTGCGAAATGCTTTCCCGCACTGTGCTATTCCAAAGGGGACCTTCATCCTTCCGGTTTTCTGAACATTCAGGAAATTTACGAAGATACCCTGTGCTGTTTCCGGTCTCAGGAAAATTCTGCTTGCTCCTTCAGCAGTGGATCCCATCTCAGTTGAGAACATTAGGTTGAACTGCCTCACGTCGGTCCAGTTACGGCTTCCCGATACAGGGCATACGATCTCACAGTCGATAATTATTTTCTTAAGTTCTGCCAGATCGTTGTTATTCATGGCCGAGTCAAACCTTGCTTCTGTTTCGTCTATTCTGGCCTGGTTTGCGAGAACACGCTGGTTGGTCTCCCTGAATTTCTTCTCATCGAAAGCATCTCCAAACCGCTCCCTGGCTTTCTCCACCTCTTTAGTAATCTTCTCCCCGGTCTTTGCAATATGTTCTTCTATAAGCATATCGGCACGATATCTCTTTTTGGAGTCTTTGTTGTCGATAAGCGGGTCATTGAAGGCATCGACATGGCCGGAAGCTTTCCAGATTGAAGGATGCATGAAGATAGCTGAATCTAAACCGACAACATTTTCGTGTATCAGCACCATGCTGTCCCACCAGTATTTCCTGATGTTGTTTTTGAGCTCCACCCCGTATTGCCCGTAATCATAAACAGCATTCAGACCATCGTAAATTTCGCTGGACGGGAATACGTATCCATATTCTTTGCAATGAGATACCAGTTTCTTAAAGTGATCTTCCTGAGCCATAACACAATTTAGTTAACTTTAGCGGAAGGCAAAAGTAAATCAAAAACTTTGGTTTAGCAAAGGTGATAGCTGAGATGGGGCAAACTGCGGAAGGCGGCAAAACTTATTTTTATATCTTTACGATTCATTCTTTGACTGATATATGAAGAAGCGGACGGACTTTCTGGTTATAGGATCGGGGATTGCAGGACTTATGTTTGCCTTAAAGGCAGCAAGGTTTGGAAGGGTTACCATCGTGACTAAAGCTGCAATTGAAGATACCAATACACATTACGCCCAGGGAGGTATTGCTGCGGTCCTGAGAGAGCCTGACAATTTTGAGAAACATATCAGCGACACCCTCATCGCCGGCAACGGAATAAGTGACGAACAGGTTGTAAGGATGGTGGTCAGCGAAGCTCCTGAAAGGATCAGGGATCTTATTGAAATGGGTGTCCCCTTTGATGTTAATGAAAAAGGCGCCTATGATCTCGCACGCGAAGGGGGACATTCTGAGCAAAGGATACTGCATGCCAGGGACAAAACAGGTGAGGTTATTCAAAAAACCTTGGTCGGGCGCGTAAGGGAGAATCCGGATATCGAGATCTGCGAGAATCATTTTGCCATTGAGATACTTACCCAGCACCATATGGGGGTGAAGGTCAAGAAGAATTTTCCCGGTATAGAATGTTACGGAGCATATGTAGCTGATCTGGTCAATCAGAAGGTTATTACTTTACTCTCGAAGATAACTGTGATAGCAACCGGAGGGATGGGAAATGCATATCTTACAACCACCAATCCGGAAATAGCCACAGGTGATGGAGTGGCAATGGTCTACAGGGCAAAGGGGAGAGTTGAGAACATGGAGTTTGTTCAGTTCCATCCGACTTCATTTTATGATCCCGACAGAAGGCCTTCATTTCTGATTACCGAAGCCCTGAGGGGATTCGGGGCGGTACTTAAAAACGTGGCCGGGGAGAGGTTCATGAACAGATACGACAGCAGGGGCTCCCTTGCACCAAGAGATATAGTAGCCAGGGCGATAGACAATGAGATGAAGATATGGGGCGATGATCATGTATGGCTCGACTGCACCCATCTCGATCCGGAACAGTTGATAGACCATTTCCCCAATGTATATGAACATTGCCTTTCGAGAGGGATTGATATAACGAAAGAGATGATACCGGTAATTCCTGCGGCTCATTATTCCTGCGGAGGTATAAAGGTTGATATGGAGGGCCAGAGTAGTATTAAGAGGCTGTATGCCATCGGTGAAGTATCCTCGACCGGATTGCACGGGGCCAACAGACTGGCATCCAACTCGCTGGCCGAAGCAGCAGTATATGCTCACCGGGCCGCGGTCCATGCCGGAGAGCTGCTGGGTGAGTCTGCAATTGAAGAGAATTTACCTGACTGGGATTACAAAGGCACCACCCACCTCGAGGAAATGGTGCTGATTACTCAAAGCACCAAGGAGTTACAGATGATACTGAGCAACTACGTTGGAATCGTAAGGTCCGACCTGAGACTTGAAAGGGCACTGGTAAGGCTTGAGATACTTTACAATGAGACCGAGAGCCTCTATAAAAAATCACTGATCTCAAAAAAGATATGTGAACTCAGGAACCTGATAAATGTGGGGTATCTTATCATAAAAATGGCACAGAGAAGGAGAGAAAGTATTGGCCTGCACTATTCAATAGATCATCCCAAGGGGAGTATAACAGAATTTTAATCTTATATGCAGCATGGTACACCTTGAATCGGGATTCAAAGGGAAAAACAGTTTGTGGAGGTATATAATAATGTTTGTTGCGGTACTCGTGGCTGCCAATACCATTGGAGCAATACCACTTATCATATCCATAACAGGGAAGGCTGCAACAGACCCTTCAGTCATTTCCGAACTTGCAGCCAATCCGAACGACTTCACCGTTCTTGGTCTTGATCCTAACCTGAGTTTCATGATGATGCTATTCCCTTTTGTGGCCGGGCTGGCAGCTTTCTGTCTGCTTGTCCGGCCCCTTCATGAAAGAACGCTGATGGAAACAATAAACGGCAGAAAAAGGTTCAGATGGAGCCGTTTCTTTATCTCGGGTCTTGTATGGATAGTGTTATCTGTCATTTATCTGATAATTTATCTCAAAGTTGATCCGTCAAACTTCTCGCTTAACTCACCTCCGGTGAAGACTCTTTTAATCCTGGTAATAATTTCCCTTGTCTTCATACCTTTCCAGGCCGCTTTTGAAGAGGTGCTTTTCAGGGGATATCTTATGCAGGGATTTGCAGTTCTCTTCAGGAACAGATGGCTGCCGGTAATTTTGACCTCATTGTTTTTCGGACTGATGCACGCGTTCAATCCTGAAGTTAAGGAGTTTGGATTTTTTACAATGATACCTCAGTATATTGTGTTCGGACTTGTTTTCGGGATCATGGCGGTTGCTGACGATGGTATAGAATCAGCCATTGGGGCACATACGGCAAATAATATATTCCTGTGTATAATGGTTACACACAAATCATCTGCCCTGCAGACCTCTGCTGTTTATGAGCAGCTTAACATTTTTCCGTGGGGAGAATTCGTGGCCCTGTTAATAACAGGAATTTTGTTCATAATTATTCTGGGAGTACTATTCAAATGGAAGGATATGTCAATACTGACTGGAAAAATATCCGCTGCGGAAGAGATTGCTGTTGAGGAGGATAATAAGACGGGGTTTTACAGTGAGTAGACAGAACTCCTGTCATCCGTTCTGAAATCACCCCAATTCTCTTTTATTTGATTAATGATATCAGCTACTTCCCCGGCTTCGGTGGTTGTAAGCAGTTTAAGCCGTGTTTGTTTAAAGCCGGGTATCCCCTTGAAATAGTTTGAAAGATGGCGCCGCATTTCAAATATTGCTCTTTTCCCTTCCTTGAATTCAAGGGATTTTGAAAGGTGGAAGAGGGCAATATCAGTTTTTTCTGAAACGTTTGGTTCGGGGAGAAGCTCGCCGGTACTGAGATAATGCCTGATATCCCTGAAGATCCATGGTCTGCCAACAGCGGCACGGCCAATCATTATCCCATCAACACCATACCTGCTGAACATCTCCTTTGCCTTCGCCGGTCCGTTAACATCACCATTACCTATAACAGGAATTTTTATCCTCGGATTAGCCTTCACTGCTCCGATAAGTGTCCAGTCGGCTTCCCCTTTGTACATCTGGGATCGTGTTCTCCCATGAATTGTAATTGCTTTGATACCGGCATCCTGCAGCCTTTCGGCAACCTCCTCAATGTTTTTATTGTCCTCGTCCCAGCCCAGCCTGGTTTTTACTGTAACGGGCAATTTGACAGCTCTTACAACCGCTTCAGTCATCTCAACCATGAGAGGGATGTTCCTGAGCATTCCTGCTCCGGCACCCCTGTTGGCAATCTTTTTCACCGGACAGCCGAAATTTATATCAATAAGATCGGGATCTGCAGCTTCGGCAATAAGGGCTGCTTCAATCATGGCGCCAACAACATGACCATACAGCTGTATACCCATAGGTCTTTCATGGTCGCCCATATCGAGCTTTTTAATGCTCTTTTCACCCTCCCTGATCAGCCCGTCGGATGAGATGAATTCCGTATACATAAAATCAGCTCCTGACATCTTACACACCGTCCTGAAAGAAGGATCGGTCACATCTTCCATCGGAGCAAGGAACAATGGGAAATCCCCCAGCGATATGTTACCTATGGTCAAATCTGAATATTAAAGAGATCTGGCAGTTAATCTGAATAACGGTCAGGACCAGTTAGTATTGTCTGTTTCTGATCGGACTTCAGACGGATTGAGTTCATTTTTTCTGTAGAAGTAAACAAGACCATAATTCTCGCTTTCTAAAATCCTTCTCTCTTCGGGAAGAGTGCTGTGGCTGTTTTCAACCTCGTTCCAAATCTGTACAATTATTTCGTCGGCTTCCTTTCTCAGCTCATTGTTTTTATGGGTGTAATCCTGGGTTCTTTTGGCCAGGGCCTTGTTCTGATTATAAGCTTCAAGGAAATTCTGGTATCTCACCTTCACCACCGCTATTGTCGGGTTGGTGATCGGGCATCCTCCCTTTCTTATTCTGTACTCTTCCCCTTCTATTATTCTCTTTCCCCAGCTTATAAGCTCATTTTCAGTGTTGAGCGACGGAACTGTTGCATCGTTGGTTGCCAGTCCGTAAAAAGCCCTGATGTCAGCCGGCAGATCACCCCTGAAGACAGCCATATTCATTACCCTGATAAAATGAGTCAGATAGACCCTCGCTTTTCTAACTGTTTCACTGTAGTCACGACTTTTATTATACTGCGATGCCATCGATTGTCTGTGAAGCTGAATGCCCTGTTCAAAATGAGGCAGAAACCTCTGCAGCCTTACTATCGTTTTCGGTGAAAAGGCCATTTTTTGAGGGGGCATCTCTTTCCCCTTTTCAAGCGCTATCCTCATTGCCCTGATACGGGCAGCATCGGTGTTTGGTAATCTTCTGTATGGCATGACTTAAAAACAGTTAATATCGTGTTAATAACATTTGCGAATATAAAAAATATTTGTTAATATCAGTTGCCCTTCGCAAAATAATCACATTGATTATGAATTTGTTTTGTAAATATGTTTTTTTGGCGGAATTGTTGAAAACCTTAACAAACCCCTCTTGAGGCCTTATACGTCAGGATTACTCAAATGTTTCATAAAAATTGTGTCAGATCTGATTATTTTTTGATGGTTATTGGTTTAATTGGACGGGAGTTGTATTTTAGTGAAATATAACTTTAAGTAAACAAAAATCAAAGGTATGTTTAAGAGCAGCGTATATACAAAAAGAAGAGAGAGACTTCACGGTCTCATGAAATCGGGGATAGCACTATTTATCGGGAACGACGAGTCTCCAATGAATTATCCGGCTAACACTTATCATTTCAGGCAGGACAGTGATTTTCTATACTTCTTCGGGCTTGATCTTCCTGGTTTTACCGGATTGATGGATTTTGATACCGGGAAAGACCGGATATTTGGAAATGAGTTTGATCTGGATGATATTATCTGGATGGGCCCTCAGCCCTCTGTGGCAGAGCTGGCGGCAAGATGTGGTGTTGTTAACACTGGTTCGCCGGCCGAACTTGATAAGATTACAGGAGATGCAGTTTCAAAAAAGAGACGTGTTCATTTTCTGCCACCCTACCGGGGAGAATCGAAAATGAAGCTTGGATCGTTACTAAAGGAGAATCCCTGCAAGATGAAAACACTGGCCTCTCCCGATCTCATTAAAGCGGTGGTGTCGATGCGTTCAATCAAGGAAGAGATAGAAATTGAGGAAATAGAAAAGGCGCTTGAAATCGCTCATGACATGCATGTAACGGCAATGAAGATGTGCAGGCCTGGAGTCAGGGAACAGGAGATATTCGGAACAATTGAAGGGATTGCACTGTCGAAGGGATGCGGCACGTCATTCCCGATAATTCTCAGCATGGACGGGCAGACGCTGCATAATCATTCTCACGATAACATTTTGAAAAAAGGAAGGATGATGGTAACCGACGCGGGGGCTGAATCAGCGTTGCACTATTCCTCGGACATTACACGCACAACCCCTGTCGGAGGTAAATTCAATACAAAACAGAAAGAGATTTACGAGATAGTGCTTAAAGCTGTTACGGAATCTGTCAAAGCAGCAAAACCAGGCATCTCAAACCTCGACGTTCACCTTAATGCCTGCAGAATAATTGTCTCGGGTCTGAAGGAGCTTGGCCTGATGAAGGGAGATATTGATGAAGCGGTAAGGGCTGGTGCACATGCACTCTTTATGCCGCACGGACTTGGTCACATGATGGGGCTCGATGTGCATGATATGGAATCACTGGGAGAGAATTACATCGGTTACAGCGAAGAGGTGAAACGCAGCGACCAGTTCGGGCTCGCCTTCCTTCGTTTTGCCCTTCCCTACAGACCCGGGCATGTTCTTACGATGGAACCGGGATGTTATTTCATTCCTGAACTTATTGAAAGATGGCGGTCATCTGAAAAATTCACGGAATTCATCAATTACGGAAAGATTGAGAGTTACATGGAAATAGGAGGAGTCAGGATTGAAGATGATATACTGATTACATCCAAGGGCAGCAGAGTTCTTGGCAAACCGATACCAAAAACCGTTAAGGAGATCGAGGCCCTCTGCTCACAGTGATATGGCCGCACTCTATGCCATAAGCGATATTCACGGATGCTTCACACCATTTCATGAGCTGGTGGTCAATATTCTCAGGCTTAGGAAAAGTGACAGACTTATACTGCTCGGCGATTATATCGACAGGGGTAACCAGAGCAGGGAGGTGATTGATTTTATAATGGACCTTATTGCATCGGGATTTAATGTGACGCCCCTGAAAGGCAATCACGAGCTGATGCTTACCGAAGCTTTACATAATCCCGTAACACTGCCCCTCTGGATGATGAACAGCGGACAGACCACCCTTCAGAGCTTTGGTGCAGATAGTATCAGGGATATCCCGCCTGAGTATATTGAGTTTATTGAGGGACTCGGGTATTATCATAAGAGCGGCGACTTCATCTTTGTTCATGCCGGCTTCAACGATAACCTGGAAGATCCGTTTTCAGACAGATACACGATGGTCTGGGAGTCTGGATTCAAATACAAAAATCCCCTTTTGTCAGACTTCACGATAATACATGGCCACAGGCCGAAAAATCTGGCGTATATTGAAAAACAAATAAGGGAGAAATCAAAGGTTATACCCATAGATTCAGGGTGTGTTTACGGGAAAGCGATGGGGTATGGATTTCTTTCAGCCCTGGAGGTGAACTCAATGAATTTGATATCTGTCCCCTGTGATCAGTAGGCTTTATAGTATTCCCTGTTAAGTCTGGCAATATTGGTCAGCCTGATATCTTTAGGGCACTCCGCTTCGCAGGCCCCTGTATTTGAGCAGTTACCGAATCCAAGTTCATCCATTTTTTCAACCATTACCCTCACTCTCTCCTTAGCCTCAACCCTTCCCTGGGGCAGAAGAGCGAGCTGTGAGATCTTTGCCGAAATAAAGAGCATGGCAGAAGCATTTTTACAGGCCGCCACACATGTCCCGCATCCTATGCATATTCCGGCTTCAAAAGCTCTTTCGGCATTCTCCTTTCTTACAGGGATTGAGTTTGCTTCAGGTGCTCCTCCTGTATCAACTGAAATAAAACCGCCCGCCTGGATAAGCTCGTCAAAGGTACTTCTGTCAACCACCAGGTCCTTCAGTACGGGGAAGGCTTTAGATCTCCAAGGCTCAACGGTTATTGTGTCACCATCTTTAAAAACACTCATGCTTAACTGGCAAGTGGTCACTCCTTTCCGGGGACCATTGGGCCTTCCGTTGATGAATAACCCACACATTCCGCAGATGCCTTCCCGGCAATCACTGTCAAAGGCAACCGGATCAATGTTCTCCCTGATAAGTTTCTCATTAAGATAGTCGAGCATCTCAAGAAAAGCCATCTCCGAAGAGACCCCGTCAAGATTGTATGTAACAAATTTCCCTTTATCATCTTTACTCTTCTGCCGCCAGATGTTCAGTCTTATATTCATATCATAAAAATTGGATAATCAGTAATCAATACTATTTGTAACTCCTTTGTGCAGGCTTCACGTATTCAAAATTAAGCTCTTCCCTGTGAAGCACAGGATCTGTAGTATCGCCGGTATATTCCCACGCGGCTACATAGGAGTAGTTATCATCATCTCTTATTGGTTCACCATCTTCAGTCTGATACTCCTCACGAAAGTGTGCACCACACGATTCATTACGGTTGAGGGCATCTATGACAATCAATCTTGCAAGATCGAAGAAATCGGCTATCCGGTTAGCTTTCTCGAGCTCATGATTAAGTTCATTTAATCCGCCCGCCACCTTAACATCCTTCCAGAATTCCTCCCTGAGTTCACTTATAAGCGACAGAGCTTTTTTTAATCCTTCCTCATTCCGTTTCATGCCGGAATAAGTCCAGAGAATATTACCCAGTCTTTTATGGAAAGATGTTGGAGTCTGGGTCCCCTTAATTGCAAGCAGCCTGTTTAACTTCTCCCTTACACTTTTTTCCGATTCATCAAATTCCGGTGTATCCACAGCTATGCGCGGGACTTTGATCTGGTCAGCCAGGTAATCTCCGATGGTGACAGGCAGAATAAAATATCCATCACCTGAACATTGCATAAGGGAACTTGCCCCGAGACGGTTGGCCCCATGGTCCGAGAAATTGGCTTCCCCAATGGCATACAATCCCGGGATGGTTGTCATCAGGTTATAATCAACCCATAACCCTCCCATTGTATAGTGGGAAGCCGGGTAAATACGCATAGGTTCTTCATAGGGGTTTATTCCCGTTATTTTAGTGTACAGGTCAAAAAGGTTGCCATATTTGGCAGCGATGGCATCTTTACCCTGAGTGCTGAGAGCGTCCCGGAAATCAAGATATACGGATAATCCTGTTTCTCCGACGCCAAATCCCTCATCGCATCTTTCTTTGGCGGCCCTGGAAGCAACATCCCGTGGAACAAGATTCCCGAAAGCAGGGTATTTGCGTTCAAGATAGTAATCTCTTTCTTCTTCATTTATCCGGTTTGCCGGTCTTTTATCCCCTTTTATTTTTGGCACCCATACTCTTCCGTCATTTCTGAGGGATTCAGACATGAGCGTGAGTTTCGACTGGTATTCATTGAGAACGGGTATACTTGTAGGATGGATCTGGGCCATGCTCGGATTAGCCATAAGCGCTCCCTTCCTGTATGCGGCCATTGCTGCACTGCCGTTTGAATTGATTGCCAGGGTTGAGAGGTAATATATGGTTCCGAATCCTCCGGTGGCAAATACAACCGCATGTGCTGAATGCCTTTCAATATCTCCTGTTATAAGGTTTCTTGTTATAATGCCCCGGGCTCTGCCCTCCATAACAACCAGGTCGAGCATATCCCGTCGCGGGTATATTTTTGCCCTGCCGGCCTTAACCTGTCTCATCAGTGCCTGGTAAGCAGCAAGAGTGCATTGCTGACCAGTCTGGCCCTGTGCATAAAAAGTCCTTGAAACCTGAACCCCACCGAATGAACGGTTTGAGAGATAACCGCTGTATTCTCTCGCAAATGGCACACCCTGTGCCACATACTGATCAATAATCCTGTTGCTGACTTCAGCAGCCCGGTAGACATTGGCCTCTCTGGAGCGAAAATCACCACCCTTGATCATATCATAGAAAAGCCTGAAATTGCTGTCAGAATCATTCTTGTAATTCTTGGCAGCATTGATCCCTCCCTGTGAAGCTATTGAGTGTGCCCTGCGAGATGAATCCTGAAATACAAAAACCCTGACATTATATCCCAGTTCCGCAAGAGTTGCAGCTGCAGATGCTCCCGCCGCTCCGGCACCAACAACAATTATGTCAAGTTTCTTTTTATTTGCCGGACTAACCAGCCTGACCGAGGCCTGATGCCTTGTCCATTTTTCCTGCAACGGTCCTTCCGGTATTTTTGCGTCAAGTTTTATCATTTCATTAGATTTTTCGATTATTAACCAAGCCAGATTATTAGAGAGATTGATGCAAAACCGGCCGGAATGAGAACAGAATAGATCACAGCCGCAATATTAACTACCGGAGTCCATATCCTGTGGTTGAGTCCCAGCGTCTGAAAAGCCGATGTAAAGGCATGATAAAGATGAAGGCCGAGGAGCGCGAAGCAGACCAGATAAATGTAATTGTATAAAGGTATGCTGAAGAGGTTGTGGGCTACCGAATAAAAATCTTCCGGATCACCGGGTACCAGCCCCAGCCTGATGAAGTAAAAATTGAAAAAATGAAGTATAAGAAATATCAGTACCGACGATCCTGTCCAGATCATGAATTTTGAAAAGAAGGAAGTATCGGATTTAATCCTTACAGCATAACCTGTGGGCCTTGCCAGCCAGTTGGAAATCTGAATATATATCCCATAAGAGATGTGAACAAGAAGGGACAGTAAAAGAACTATCTCAAATATCTTTATCAGCGGGAAGCTGGCCATGAAGTGGGCCGCTTTGTTGAATGGCTCCGGATCGTTCCTTAAAAGCATAAGGTTTATATAAAGATGCACGGGAAGGAACAATAGCAGAAAAAGCCCGGCAAGAGCCATTACAAACTTCTTTGAAACAGAAGAAAATAAGATTTTATACATTGATTATTAGGTATTTATAGATTTATCTCCTGATTTCGCCAATCTCTCACTAAATATAAGTTTAATAAATTATAATATCAATATCTTTGATCATCTGCCTTGTTCAAATTTTTGGTCATTTATTGATTATTATATTGGTGGTGAGAAAAATATTTAAATACAAAGGAGGGAAAATCAGTTTCACCGAATCGGGGAAAGGGAAGGTGATCGTTCTGTTGCACGGTTACCTTGAAACGCTTGAAATCTGGTCTGATTTTGCCGCAGCACTCTCTTCGAGATATCATATTATTTGCATCGACCTGCCCGGGCACGGGTTGTCGGATATTTACAGCAAGACTCATACGATGGAGTTCATGGCTGAGGCCGTTAAGGAACTTCTTGAAGCGAAAGGTATCGGAAAGGCATGTATAACAGGTCACTCTCTGGGAGGATATGTTGCCCTTGCTTTCCTGGAGCTTTTCCCCGGGTACCTCTCCGGCTATTGCCTGTTCCATTCGCATCCTTTTGCAGACGTTCCTGAAGCCCTTGAAAAGAGAGAAAGGGAGATAAAACTGGTAAAGGGCGGAAAGAAAGACTTAATGTATCCCGATAATATTATTATGATGTTTGCCGAAAAGAACAGGGATGCATTTCCGGAAGCACTGAAACGGTTGAGGGAGATCGCATCCGGTATCTCCGGCGACGGTATAATTGCGGTTCTGCGGGGCATGATGGCCAGGCCGTCGCGACTCTGCCTGATGGAGGAGGGCAGGGTTCCCTGCCTCTGGATCCTTGGTAAAATGGATAGTTACATACCCTGCAGGGCGGTGCAGGAAAGAGTTGTTCTTCCGCCAAATGCAGAAGTGGTGGTTTTAAATGAATCCGGACATATAGGGTTTATTGAAGAGCCGGAACTGTCGGAAGAGCATCTGAGCCGGTTTGTTGAGATGCTAAATTAACTCATAATCACGCAGAAGCCACATCAGGATTTGTTCAGATAGTTGATCGCATATTTCAGGGTGGTGTCAATCTGTTCCCAGACGGGGTAGAATCCTTTATTGTCAAGAATATTACGGGCTATGTATGCTTTAATCTGTGTATGTATTATCCTGCCCGAGACTCTTAATCCTTCAGTATCACGTGAAATGCCGGCTGACTCTGCGAAACGGATGAATTGATCCAGAAGGCCTAGGTTATCAAGATAAGTTTCCAGCTCCCTTGTCCTCGTGTATTTTCTGAGGACCTCTCTGTGCTGCTCGGTAAATTTGAGGGCAAACTGATAAATGAAAGGCCGTACTCTGACAAAATAGGCTGAAACGCCTGTTGTATCTACAGGTACAAAAACATCGGGCATTATGCCTCCTCCACCGTAAACTATACGGCCACCGGGTGTGACAAATTTGAGAGAGTCGGGGAACTGGATACTGTCTGAAATACCCAGTTCACCTCTTTGGAACCTGAGGTTAAGGTCATCAAAATATTCGTCGAATCCGTTGTTATATGGTTTTTGTATAGATCTCCCGGTAGGTGTATAGTACCGTGCTATTGTAAGTCTCATTCCCGAGCCGTCGGAGAACTGGATCGGCTCCTGTACCATCCCCTTCCCGAAGGAGCGTCTGCCTACTATTGTACCCCTGTCGTTATCCTGTATGGCTCCCGCGATAATCTCGCTTGCCGAAGCGCTGTATTCATCAATAAGAATCACAAGCTCTCCCGTTTCAAACTCCCCTTTCCCGGTTGCCCTTGCTTCATTCCGCGGCTGAGCCCTTCCCTGGGTATAGACTATCAGCTGGCCCGCTTTCAGGAACTGATTGGCAATCTGAATGGCAGCATCCATAACACCTCCGGAGTTGCCCCTGAGATCAAGAATCAGCCTGTTCATTCCCTCATTCTTAAGTTCTCTGAGACCCTTCATGAACTCCTCATAGGTGGTCATGGCAAAATTGTTTATACGGATATAGCCTGTATGTTCATTTACCATATAGCTGACATCAACACTGGTAATAGGGATCTTGTCCCTTGTTATTTCAAACGGAATGAGATCTTTATGACCCCTACGGAGTACTTTAACCGTGACCGTGGTTCCCCTCGGACCTTTGAGCATACCCATCACCTGTTCATCACTTATCCTATTCCCGGCAACAAGCGAATCATTCACATAGATAATCTTATCGCCGGGGAGGAGACCAAGCTTCTCAGAGGGACCTCCGGGTATGGTTCCGATAACAAGAATGGTATCTGCCAGAATGTTGAAGGATATTCCTATACCGTCGAAATTGCCCTGCAAAGGTTCATTCGCCCTTGCCAGTTCACGTGCGGGAATATATACACTGTGGGGATCGAGGTTTTTTAGTATTGCCGGAATGGCAGCTTCAACCAAATCTTTCCTGTCAATTGAATCGACATAATCAGATTCGATGAAGTTGAGGATATTCGTTATTTTATCACTTCTGGGCCTTATACCCGTATTCTGCGTAATCAGATTCTGCTTCGGGAGATATATTCCGATTAAAATTCCACCAGCCAGGGTCAATGCCAGTAAAACCGGAAGTAATGTGCTCCTGTTTGAATTATTGTACCTCATAAGTATCTTTCTCAGGATCGATATAAACAATCTCTATCCCGGCACGTTTCAGGAGTTCGAGACCGTCAGTCTTCTGGTAGCGGTTGCAGTAAACCACCCTCCTTATTCCCGACTGGATGATCAGCTTCGAACACTCCATGCAGGGAGATGTTGTAACATATAACGTGGAACAATCACTTGAATTGTTCGATTTTGCGACCTTCGTTATTGCATTCGCCTCGGCATGCAATACATATGGTTTTGTAATATTGTTTTCATCTTCGCAAACGTTCTCGAAACCTGCAGGAGTACCATTATAGCCATCCGAAATGATCATTTTCCCTTTTACGATAAGTGCTCCCACCTGCCTTCTTTTACAATATGAGTTCTGTGCCCATATCAGTGCCATTTCAAGATACCTCCTGTCGAATATCACCTGTTTTTCACCATATGGCCTCAGAATATCTTTCACTTTTCGCAGTTCAAATTATTGTACCAGAGGGGTCAAAGTTAATCATTCTAATATCTCCTAAGATCATTTTCCGGCAAAATTTTGGCAATTTGCCTGGTTATTCGTATATTTACGAAATACGTTGATGGCTTATACAATAAGCTTTAACCGATTAAATTAAAACTGAAATGTAATGGCACCCCCCAGAATGGAAGATTATACAGAGGATGATATCAGACTGGCCCGTTTCGCCAAGGCGCTCGGTCACCCGGCAAGGATATCGATAATGAGATATCTGGCATCGCTTAATACCTGTTGCTTTAATGAGATCTCCAAAGAATTGCCCATAGCAGACTCAACTGTCTCACAGCATATGTCAGAACTTAAAGAGGCGGGACTGATACAGGGGAGTTTTGAGCCGCCAAGAGTGAAGTATTGCATTAACATCGATAACTGGAAACGTGCAAAGGAATGCTTTAATGAATTTTTCTCCATGAGGATTGTTAAGGCTGAAAACAAAGAGCTTGTCTGACCAATTTATTTATGTGAAACTAACCGGGGATAAATGAGAACCACTAATCTGACTCTCTTATTTTTGTTGGCGATAGCAGCATTGGTAATTGTCTCAATAGCCGGTATAAGACCGAAGGACAACATGAGATTTGTTGCCGGAAATGAAATAATAAGCCAGTCCAGTGTATGTCCTCCCTTTTTTCTATATGATGAAGATGGAAACATTATTGATCCGGTGAATAATATCAATGCGGACAAACCTTATTCCCCGAGGCAGACCTGCGGGCAGTGCCACGATTATGACAAGATAACCGAAGGGTACCATTTTCAGCAGGGAAAGGATGAAATTTCATCTGACACATTTAATGAGCGGTATCAGTGGATCTCCTCTCCGGGTAATTATGGGGGCACCTGGTGTTCGCCTGCCCCGTTATACCGGTATCTCTCACCAAAAGAGAACACAACAGCCAGGACCATCGACATGACCTCATTTACTTTCATCACAGCAGGATGCGGGGAGTGTCATCCCGGAGGCGGACCTGCTGAATATGACCGCTCGGGTTTCAGATATGATAAGCACATGCTTGAAAAGGGATATGTGCCGGGTGGAGTTAATGATCTCGATGGTGATTATTATCAGGCCCGCTGGAGTGAGACGGGCGTTCTGGAGGCTGACTGCATGATATGCCATCAGCCCGGGTATGACAATAAGATCAGGAAACAACAGCTTAAGGTTCTGAATTTCAGATGGGCCCCGACTGCGGCTTCGGGACTGGCGGAAGTATCCGGATCGGTGGACAGTAAGACTCCTGTCACGGTAAGCTATGATATTTCACAATTTGATGCCTCCGGGAAACTCTCACCTCATATTGTAAGGGAGCCGCGTACAGAGGCATGCCTCTTCTGTCATGCACAGCCCGGATGGAAAAAACGGGGAGCCAACTACGATCCGCGGACAGATGTTCATCTCAGAGCCGGAATGAAATGTGTTGACTGTCATCCTGCCGGCTCAAAAGCTCTGGATGACAGGATAAATGATCGGGAGATGCACCAGTTCGCCAAGGGGGATGACCCTGGTGGAAAAGTGAGAAATGATCTCGATAACACTATCGCTGACTGCAATTACTGCCATACCAACGGTTATATGGGGGCGCCCGTTGCCCTGCACAGGGGGCTTCCCGATTTGCACCTCGATTACATCAGCTGCCAGACATGCCATATTCCTGAAAGGTTTGTAAAACCCGCCCAGGTTCAGGCCGGTGATGTAATAAACCCGGGGACCAAGATACCGAGCAAAGGCAAACATCTGTGGGTTTTTTATGGCCCCGATATGAAGTATTATAATCACTACGGCAATATGGGCATGATGGGATTTGATGACAAGCCCACCGACATCTTCAAACCCATCCTGGCGAAATACAATGGCAAGATTAGACCTGTCAACCGTGTGCACAGTGCCTGGCCGGGATTAGAAATTGAGGGGAAGCCGGGACTGATGCAACCAAAAATGAGCGATATCTACCAGATGTGGGAAGACCACCTCAATGACTCTTTAATTTACCCTGAGTTATCGCTTATTACCGACGACAACAACGACGGGGTTATTGAGATCAACAGCCCGGAGGAGATTGATGCACTGATATCAGCAGTAACATCGATGCTTAAGAAAACAAACTATCCAATGGAAGGCAAACGGGTAATATGGGCAATGAATGAAAGAGTCTATACTTCAGGTTCAGATTACTACACTATCGAAAAGGAGGATTGGGAAGCATCACCATATGCTAATGTTCATACATACAATCATGATGTATTCCCTGCCAGGGCAGGACTTGGAATTAACGGATGTACAGATTGCCACGCTCTTAACTCGGATTTTTTCTATGCGAGTATCGTTAAATATCCCTTTGGGGAAGATGGCATGCCTGTTTATGAACCTCAGTATAAGCGCCTGGGCATCAGCGCCTTAATGATCTGGCTGTCGGCTTTCAGAGAACAGATACTAAAAAGCTTCCAGTATCCTGCAATAGTATTTCTGTTCCTGACAATCCTGATATCAATAGCCGTATATTTCAACAGAAAGGAAAACTATCTGAAGATTAAACCTATTCATCTGCTTGGCGGATATGTTATTCTGATGGCACTGTTTGTAATTGTGTACCTGAAACCTGATGTTAATTCATTTGTTCTGCCGGAAAGGGTGTGGTTCGACACCAACCACTTCTTCCTGACTATCCTCGCGCTCGGCGCGGGAGTATTTACCTGGCTGAAGATGAGACAGGGAAGCGAAACAAAATCAGCATTGTACCTGCTTCAGGGAGTTTTCATGGTTCTGGCCCTGGTCTCAGGGTTCCTTATGATGATAAAATTTGAAGCGATCTACCCGATGATAAGGTTTGCTTATACACTGTATGACCTGGCAGTGGTCCTGAGTGTTATTGTAACTGTTTATTACTTTATCAGCAGGCAGTTCAAAGACCTGAAACCAGTTGAAGAATGAATTACCCTGCACCCATCCAGACTGAGTACCGACTACCCAGCACCCAGCACCCCCGCCTGACCGCTGACGCAGTCAGTCGGGCAGGCAGCACCCAGCACCCAGCACCTGTTTTTCTTGAACTTTAATTATTAAATTAACAACCGAGTAACTTAAAAACATAACATCATGCAACAATCAGTTGGTTTTATCGGAGGAGGAAGGGTTACAAGGATCCTTCTTCAGGGTTTTAAGAACAAGAATATTAATTTCGGAAAAGTTCTGGTAACGGATACCAATCCTGAAGTTCTTACAAACCTTAAGAAGCATTTCCCGGAAATTGAAACATCTGACGCTGCAGGGGCAGCCGGGCAGGATATTGTCTTTATTGCACTCCATCCGCCGGTGCTGATGGATACCCTCGAACTGGTTAAGGAAAGCACTAGAGCTGATGCAACAGTTATTTCACTGGCTCCGAAGATCAACCTTGAAAAGCTTGCGATGAAACTTCCTCAGGTAAGTAATATTGCAAGGCTGATCCCCAACGCAACATCCTGTATTAATGAAGGGTATAATCCTGTTACATTTTCATCAGGATTTGATCCTTCGCAGAAGAGTGTTATGCTCGATCTGCTGAAGAGCCTGGGTAGCACCTTTGAGGTTGCTGAAGAGAAGCTTGAGAGTTATGCGATAATATCAGCCATGCTTCCGACCTACTTCTGGTTCCAGTGGAAAGAGCTGGAAGAGATCGGGGAAAAAACCGGTCTCAGTCAGAAAGAGTGCCGCGATGCCGTTTATGAAACGATAAAGGCATCACTCGACATCATGTATAAATCCGGACTAACCGCTTCAGAAGTAATTGATCTGATCCCGGTAAAGCCGATAGGCGAGCATGAACAGCAGATAGCCGAAATTTACAGGACAAAGCTTCTGGGTTTATTCGATAAGATTAAACCCTAAGCAAAGCTAATTGTGCTTTTTAACTTCAGATAAATGTAATGATGTTTTACAGTTCGACTTCATTGAGCTTTATTGAGAAATTTGCAGGGAATGAACCTCATTTCGCCACTTTGGTAAAATCATGGTTTATAGTATTTGCTGCAGCGGTAATTTTGTGTTTCTTGGTTGGCGAAATAACCCGCAATTACAGCCAGACGGACAAGCTATGGAGCCTTATGCCGCTTATTTACGGTTGGATGGCTATAGCAAGCAATCCATCCTCAATAAGGTTATGGCTGATGGTTATGCTGGTTACTCTCTGGGGTCTGAGACTGAGCTATAATTTTTACAGGAAGGGAGGATACAGCCTGATCCCATGGAAAGGTGAGGAGGATTACCGATGGAAGATCATGAGGGAACATCCACTGTTAAATGGCCGGTTACGGTTTGGATTGTTTAATTTTCTCTTTATTTCATTTTATCAGCATCTTCTTATACTTCTCTTTTCATCTGCCTTTCTTTTTGCAGCAGGGGGGAACTCAGGCAGCCTTTCAATAACTGACTTTATTGCAGCCTGTTTTATGTTGTTTTTCATTATTCTCGAAACAGTTGCCGATAACCAGCAAATCAGGTTTCAGAAGGCAAAAAGGGGAATTGCAGGTGAAGGCGATGCATACTTAACATCCCTTAAGGAAGGATTCCTTTCGGAAGGGCTTTGGAAATATATACGTCATCCGAATTTCATGGCCGAACAGGGAATATGGATAAGCTTCTATTTTTTTGGGGTGGCAGCTACAGGCATGTGGATCAACTGGACACTGACGGGCCCGCTGCTTCTTGTTCTGTTGTTTCAGGGGAGTACAAAACTGACTGAGAGCATCAGCAGAACTAAATATAAAGGTTATGAACGCTATCAGAAGAGAGTCCCCAAATTTCTGCCACGATTATTCAGAACAGGAGAAGTAAATGACCAAATCGGGGTAATCAATGATCCTGATCAATTTTTTCGAGGATATAACCAACAGTAGGGATAGTGGTTATTCTCAGGGAGGGGTCGGTTTTCAGAAGAGACCTGATTCTTGAAATAAATACATCAAGACTCCGTCCGGTATAATAATCCGATTCACCCCATACGTCTATCATTATCTCCTCCCGGGTTACAAGGTTGCCTGAGCCATTAACAAGTTTTTGCAGGATGCGGCTCTCCTTAAGGGTTAATCGTCTGCCTGTGTTATTTATTGAAAGTTGCTGATTGACCGGGTCAAAGATGAACCTGCCTATTTCAACAGGGGCAATGTTAACCGGAGCGTCATTCCGTGGGGCTGCCCTGTTGAGGATAGCGCGTATGCGATATAAAAGTTCTTCCTCATCAAAGGGTTTGGTTATATAATCATCAATACCCAGGCGGAACCCTTTAATTTTATCTTCCTTTAATGACCTTGCAGAGAGAATTATTACAGGGATATCGCGGTTAATCTCCCTGATCTTTTCGACAAGCGTAAATCCATCTATCTTCGGGAGCATCAGATCGGCAATGCAGAAATCGAAATGTGATAAACGGAATCCGTTCAGTGCGGAGAGGCCGTCGCGGTAAAGTTTTACTTCAAAGCCATTTGCCTCGAGGAAATCAACCAGGAGAAATCCCAGATTGATGTCATCCTCAATCAGGAGGATCCTGGTATTTGGTGTGTGACTCATTTGACCTGTGCCAAAGGAAATTCAACAGATATCCTTAATCCTTTTCCTTTGAGATTTGAGGCTCTGATCTTTCCTCCCATCTTTTCCACGATGTTCCTCACCTGATACAACCCAAGACCAAAACCTTCAATATCATGGATATTACCTGCAGGTACCCTGAAGTATTTGTCAAATATCAAATTAAGGTAGTTCCCCGGTATACCGGGCCCGTTGTCCTCGATGTCAATCATCAGAAGATTAACTGAAGATATGAGAGTGATATGGATTTCAGGCGGATCCCCGCCATATTTTATCGAATTATCGATCAGGTTTCCCATCGCGATATGAAAAAGATCCAGGTTACCGAGAATCTCAAACTGTTCACCACTTCTGTTTACCGTAACTGATCCCCCTTTCTGGCTGATTTGCACTTCGAAAGTTTCGGTAAGGTTATCAATTACTGCAGAGGCGTCAATGAGTTCACTGAACGATGGTATTTCTGTATCCGTGAATGATGTTTTAAGAAGTTTCTCCACTTTTTCCTTAAGCTTGCTGTGCTCGCTCTTAATCACATCGGTGTAGAAAGAGAGTTTTTCATTTCCTTCCACAGATTCATTCTTTGAGAGCATGCTGTTAGCGAGGGCGATGTTGGTAAGAGGAGTCTTAAACTCGTGAGTCATATTATTGACAAAATCGATGATACTCTCCGTTAGCTGGTTCCCTTTGCGGTAGTATCTGTAAATCAGTATAAAAGAAAGGGTTACGAGTATCAGCAGGATAATGGAAAAGATAAAGATGTTACCTATCTGAGCCATCAGGAAATCCCGTTTCCCGGGAAATCTGATGCTTAGATTAAAGCCTGATTGTTCCAGGATCTCTTCGAGGTTGCCACTCAGGTAGAGGCCTCGCGGCAGGTCCGTCTCTTCATGATTTACATCAATGATATCAAACTCAAAATCGAGGTTTATACCATAATATTTAAGATCATTCTCGATAACGGACTTAATGTTTTTCCACTCTTCCCTGTTCTTCATGAGGAAATAACACGATCCGGCATTACCTGCCCTCAGGCAGTTACTCACCTCCTTACATATCTCCTCCTCATGAGCAAGATTTTCAACAATTCTGTTCATAGCCATAGTTACGCTATGGTTGAATTGCGTCTCCTGCATCCGTGCCGCCCTGATGATCCATGTTATCTGTATCCCGACAAGCAATACGAGAGATGCAAATGTGAAAATCAGAAGCGTTAACTGAAATCCCTGTCTCTTCATGATCCCAAAAATACGTAGTTTTTTCTCAGATCCTGCAGATTTAACATCGGCTTAACACGATTTAACCGGCATATAACACAGGGAATTTATGAAACTCCATATATTTGGTCAAAACTATAAATAAAAGACGACAGAAATGAAAAAGACCATTATTGCATTATCAGGAATAATTGTATTAGCGTTTTTTGCTATACTGCTCATTAGTGCACAGACTACGGATAAGGATCCGAAGAAGTCCGGTAAAGAGATAGTAAAGGAGTGTCCTCACAGCACTTCACAGGGCGCATGCCAGGGGCATGGTGCTGAAAAAGCACCATCATGTGACCCGGCAAAATGCGCAGATGCAGCCTGTGATCACGACAACTGCACAGGCCAGTGTAAGGAGACAGCAATTGCATCGACATGCAATCCTGCCATGTGCGGCCAGCATACTGCAGCAAAAAAGTAACGACAGAAATTCCATAACATATACCTAATATTTATATAGCATTTTCCCTGACTCTTTCAGGGAAAATGCTATATTTATTTTCCGGCAATTTAGTTTTTGGCGGGCAACAGGTATTAATGATTATTACATAAACATTCAATTATTATGAAACGAAAAGCTTTTTCACTCATCGTAGCAGGACTGTTCCTGGTTTTACCGGTAGCGGCCCAGGTAATTGAGACTATCCCTCTTGTTCCTCCACAGAAAACCGGAGGAATGCCTGTTATGGAGGCATTCCAGCTTCGGAAATCCCAGAGGTCATTCAGCACAAAAGAGATAACTCCCCAGCAGTTGTCCAATGTGCTTTGGGCAGCCTATGGGGTAAACCGCCCTGAAGGTTTAAGGACCGTCCCGGCCGCCAAAGAATGGTATGAGTATGATATTTATGTGATGAAAACAGACGGCTGGTATCTGTATGAGCCTAAAAGCCATGCATTGCTGAAAATGGGCAATGAAGATCTCCGCGCTTATGGCGGCACACAGGATTTTGTAAAGGTGGCCCCCGTCATACTTGTTTTTGTAGCCGACTTCGACAGGATGACCGGCACCACTGATGAAATCAGAATATTCTATTCGGCTGTTGATGTCGGTTATATTTCACAGAATGTTTACCTCTGTTGTGCTTCAGAGGGGCTTGCCACAATAGTCCTTGGCCAGGTTGACAAGGCGAAGGCCCATGAAGTGCTGAAACTCAGGCCAAATCAGAGGGTTATCCTTTCACAGCCTGTTGCTTATCCGGGTCAGTAACGTGGATGGGGTTGGTTCATAAGTTTATGGTCGAGCAACAGAGCCAGTGATTTCTGATAATCGTTTTCCAGTTCGAGTAACCTGTCTTCAGACTCGTACAGGACTTCGAGGTACATGAACCAGGTTGTTACGGAAATTTCACCGGCTGTTAAAGCCATATCCGGGTATCTTGTTCCGTCTGCTGATTCCATGATGCTTCTGATCTCTGCAATGCTTTTTCGCAGGGCAAGCATATTGGAATAATCGTTCCTTAACTCTGATTTAAGCTTCAATATCACTGCATCACGGAGTGCGGCAGAGTGACCGGCCGCAGCTGATGCCGATCTGACCCTGTTCGAATTGGCCCAGAGTGGAATGGTCAGTCCCGCAACAGGTCCTGTATAAGCTGCTTCAGGCAGGATTTCAGACTGATAGCCAATCTGAAATCCCGGGAGAGAACCGGTTCTGGTAAGCCTTACCTCCTGGTTCTTTATAAGGTATTCAATCTCAGGGATCAGAAAGGAAGGATGTGTTTCAGATTTTTCTGAGATCAGCTGATCGAAATCAGGAACAGCAACGACCGGGTATTCTTCGGCAACTGGCGTATATTCATGTGAACCACTCATATATCTGATCTTTTCCTTCAGCATGTCAGCGGCAGCTTCTCTTTTTGTAATTTCCAGCGTTACAGCTGACAATTCCAGCAATATCCTGTTGTAATCCATTATCGTGGCTTCGCCGGTGTCAATCATTTTCTGCCAGGCCAATCGAAGCCTGTCATATCCTTCTTTCCTGCCGTTCAGCACATTTAGCGCTTTTATATTGTATATCAGATCAAAAAGTGTCATTTCAGCTTCAAGCATTACAAGAAGCCTTCCCAGATAATACTCCTGTTCTGCAAGAAGGATCGTATTGTTATTGATTTTTCTTTGCAGAAGATATTTTGTGGGGAAGTCAAAAGATTGTGAAACCGACCAGGTCTTTTTGTTTCCGGCTTCATCAGTATTGCCCGGCATAAATCCTGCAGAAATGAATGGATCCGAAGGTGAAAGACCTGTGCGGGCTTCAATTCTTCTTGCTTCAAGCAGCTTTCCATATGCTACTATTTCCGGATTGTTTTTTGAAACCTGATCCAGAAATTCTGATAATGATTGTCCTGAAATCAGGTCATTCAGATACAGGGTTATTATCAGGATTGTTATCTTCTTTATCATTGTTTACTCTCTTTTGAATTACGTAATAAACTGAAGGGATTATGAATATATTCAGCAGTGTAGAACTCAGGAGTCCCCCAAGGATTACAATTGCCATCGGGCTCTGTATCTCATTGCCGGGTTTATCACCGGCCACTGCAAGAGGGATAAGTGCGAGAGCTGCTGTAAGGGCAGTCATAAGGATCGGATTGAGTCTGTCGGTTGATCCGGTAACTATACGCTCTTTAAGACCCCTGCCCTCCTTCTGCAGATGTAGATATCTGGATATTAGCAGCAGACCGTTTCTTGTTGCAATGCCGAAAAGCGTTATAAATCCTATAATTGAAGGGATGCTGATAATATTGGATGAAACCTTGATGGCAAAGATCCCGCCTATAAGTGCAAGTGGAAGATTGAGCAGAATAATGGCGGCCAGAGTGCTGTTTTTGAATTCCTGGTAAAGCAGCATGAAGATTGCCAGAATTGCCAGGATCGAAGCTGCGATAAGCCTTTTCGTGGCATTTTCAGCACTCTCAAACTGACCACCATATTCGATATGGTAATTTTCCGGCATTACTACTTCATCTCTTATCCTCTCTTTTATGTCACCGACAACACTGCCAACATCTCTTCCGGCGGTATTGACCGAGATCACGATCTTGCGCTTCACGTTTTCACGGTTTATTGATGAAGGGCCTGACGATGATTCTATATCGGCAACAAAGGAAAGAGGCACTTTTTTGCCGTCGTAAGTGTCTATCATGGCATTGCTGATGCCATCCATTGTGCCGCGTGTCTCATCATTATACCTCAGCACTACCGGGAACCGCTTCTCCTCTTCATAAACGTCTGAAACGGTCTGCCCTCCGATGGCATATCTGACAAGGGTGTTGAAGCTGTTAATATCAATTCCGTATCTGGCAAGCATTTCCCTGTTTGCCCTTATTTTTAGTTGCGGCGTTTCAACAAGCTGTTCAACATTCAGGTCACCTATCCCCGCAATGTCAGAAATCTCAGTACTGACCTGGTTTGCAAACGTGTAAAGGTCGTTAATGTCATCCCCGAAAATCTTTATAGCAATATTCGCCCTGGTGCCGGATAACATTCTGTCCATCCTGTGGGTTATCGGCTGGCCAACCTCAATACTGGCTCCGGGCAGCACTTTTAACCTCTCCCTCACATCAGCAAAAAATTCATCCCTGCTTCTTTTTGCAAGTACGAACGGAACATCAAGCTCTGACATATTCTCCCCGAAGAAGTGTTCAGCCAGCTCTGCCCGTCCGGTTTTGCATGACACGGAGGTAACCTCGGGGATATCGAGCAGTATTTTTTGAGCTTCAACACCCGTTTTGGCCGATTCTTCCAGTGAAATGCCCGGGGGCAGCGAAATATTGACTGTAAGCGCCCCTTCATTGAAGTTCGGGAGAAAGGAGCTTCCCGTAGTCGTCAGCAGGACTATTGATATAGCGAAGAGAACTGAAGTTATTACGATCAGGAGTTTGCTTTTTTTGAGCGTGAACTGTAGTGCTTTCCGGTATACTGCGCTGAGGTTACGCTCCGTCCATGATCCCTTTACCGCCCTTAACAGCCGCCGTTCATCTGTAAGCAGATAGCTGCTTAGTACAGGCGTGATGGTAAGTGCCACAATAAGTGAAGCGAACAGGGCAACGATAAATGATATACCAAGCGGCCTGAGCATTCTGCCTTCCAGATCACCCAGAAAGAAAAGAGGGACAAACGTAATGATTATTATAAGAGTTGCATTCCATATCGATGATCTCACTTCAGAAGATGCCCTGTAGACAACCGCCAGCGGGGGCTCTTTCTGATCCGGAGGCAGTAGCACATTTTTCCGCAGGTTTTTATATATGTTCTCCACATCAATTATTGCATCATCAACAAGCGATCCTATAGCAATGGCCATTCCACCGAGGCTCATCGTGTTTATGGTATAGCCAAGCGTTTTCAGGGTAATGATTGTGAAAAGGAGGGAAAGCGGCATTGCCAGAAGTGATATTATGGTTGTTCTGGCATTGAAAAGGAAAAAGAAAAGAATTATTATAACAAATATTCCTCCCTCAATCAGTGCCTTCATAACATTTCTGACGGAAGTGTGTATGAATGATGCCTGATTATAAATGTCATTATGGAAGGTTAAAGAAGGACCTGCATTTTTCTGTATGTCACGGATAACTTCGTCAATAGCCTTCGAAAGGACCACGGTATTTGCATCTGGTTGCCTTGTGACAGTAAGAAGGACAGCGCTCCTGCCTCTGTACGAAGCTGTTCCTATCGCGGGAGCAGCACCCGTTGTTACATTAGCTACATCGCTTATTCTTACCGGAAGGCCGTCAGAGACCTTTATCACTGAGTTTGCCAGGCCGGAGAGTCTGTCAGTCTTTGCTATTCCCCTGACGATATATTTGTTGCCATATTGATTAATAAATGATCCGGATGTATTTCTGTTTATACCATCACACGTGCTTACCAGCTCATTCAACGTTACTCCGTAGTAATCCATTCTGTAAGGATCTGCCAGTATCTGGTATTCCTTTATATCTCCGCCGATCACATTTACCTGAGCCACTCCTCCTGCCGACAGCAGTCTCGGTGCAACGATCCAGTCAGCCATCGTCCTGAGATCCATGGGATTGAGACTGTCAGACTCAAGGCCGATTATCATCATTTCACCCAGGAGTGATGTCTGGGGGGCAATTACAGGCCGGTCAATATCTTCAGGGAGCATCTCATTTGCCTGGATCAGTCGCTCGGCAACTGTCTGCCGGGCTTTGTAGATGTCTGTTCCCCAGTCGAATTCGGCAAAGACGATCGAAAATCCCATTGTTGAATTGGATCTGACACGCCTGATGGAGGTTGCCCCATTGATTGCTGTTTCTATTGGAAAAGTTACGAGCTTTTCTACCTCTTCGGGGGCCATCCCGCTCGCTTCGGTCATAATAACAACTGTAGGCGCAGTAAGCTCGGGAAATATATCTATCTCCATCTGTGTGGTGACTATTGTCCCGGTAATTGCAAGAAGCAGGGCTCCGATGACTACACTCAGCCTGTTCCTTAGTGAAAAGTCTATGATTTTATCAAGCATAATCAGGCGGTTTAATGATCGTGACTGTGAGCAGGGGCAGTGAGCAACATCTGGGAAAGCTTTACCTTGTATGCTCCGGAAGTAACAACATTTTCATTCTCAGAAAGTCCCGACAGTATCATCGTATTCTCCCCGTCGCTGTAACCGGTGGTGACATACCTTTTAATATAATGATCATGTTCATCAGCAACAAATACGTAGAGCTTCCCGAATTCCTCCATTAATGAGGTATTGGGAACAACCAGCGCATCATCTGTCTCTTGCCCAATCAGATATACTTCCGCAAAACTGCCTTCAACAAGTTCAGGATCATAATCTATCCTGAAATATACCGGGATATAGAATGAATTACCTCCGGTACTCTTACCATAAGAGATTTTACGGCCATTTAACCCGGATGTCTTAAAAAGTTTATCACTGTTGCCAACTCTGAAATTTGCACTTTCAACTGATGAAAGCATCCCCAGGTTGTCTGGCGAGACATCAGCTTTAAGTATCAGATTGCGTTCAATTAAAATTGATGCAAGTGGTTCTCCTGATGTTACTTTCTGGCCTTCTGTCACATAGATCTCTCTTATGTGACCGTTTTCAGAGGCTGTAACTATATTCCCCCCCGGCCCGGAAGTTGCACTGAGGTTATTGTACTCATTCAGGAGCTTTTCATGCTCATTTTTTAATGAGAGGTAATGTTCTTCCGTTACAATATTTTCAGCAACCAGTTTTTTGGCCCTTTCAAAATTTATTGAAGCTTTATCAAGATCGGCTTTTATCTGCCTTAACCGGAGTTCTGTATTGTCATCTGCCAGCTTCTCTCCGGATACGGTGAACAGAGTTTGACCGCGAGTTACATTGACACCGGGATACAAATAGTTATTGGTGAATCTTACCAGACCTGATGATTTTGCAGTAATAATCACAACATCTTTGTTGTCAGCAATAATCCGGCCTCCCGCCCTTAATGTAAAAGCGAAGGGTTGCTTCCGCAGTACAGTGAGCTGAAATCCTGATGAATCGGGTCCCTCAACATGGGATGAAGGAACACTTTCCAAATGTTCCCCGGGTGAAACATGCTCGTTATCATGGTCATGGTCATGATCGGGAGTATGACCTGAATCTGCTGAACAGCGTGACAGGCAGACTGCAATAATAATAACAATATAGAATAGATTTTTCATTGTTGATACAGCTAAATTAGACAACAGATATTCAATAAGTTAATAAATGATATGGAAAAAAGGGTGGTCTAAGCTGCCGGGGGGGCTCTCAGTGAGGCAGATGTGTAGTAACTGCTTTTATAAAAGAAGTACTTTTTATTACAAATGGTCTGCCCTTTTTGCTGATCGGGGCAGAAATAATTTTCCTTTCGGATTTGTATTATAAGGTTATCTTGGCTGAGCTGGTGATAGAGGAGACTGGAGATCCGGCAGAGTGCAGCATCATCACACCG
>Ga0334882_1001373_pt1 | contig 29425 bp, 28 predicted proteins | sample GraSluR1_MG_5_FD_207226 | JGI IMG/M metagenome (GOLD analysis project Ga0334882, IMG submission 207226) | Sludge microbial communities from methane-producing bioreactor in Wageningen University, Netherlands - Granular Sludge_15_04-R1 | ecosystem: Engineered > Bioreactor > Anaerobic >... | reverse complement strand
TTGAGCATCGGTTGTAGTCATTTCTGGGCCTCCTGGTGGGGCCCAGTTTACCCTGACTTACCGTGATTTCGAGTGGGCATTTCTAATTGTCATCAATGGGTAATTCTAGTTGTCGTTGAACAGCTTTCCGCGTACCACCGATCAAAAGCAACTGGAGCCGGGCTTCGCGCGCGTCTAGCAAGTTGTACGAAATCTATTTGTCTTGTTTTAGCAATAACCTTCAGCTATCGCAAAACTTTGCTATGGTTGAGGCGAAAAAATAGCAAAGTTTTGTTATTGACAACCTGATTGTGGTGATGTTAGAATTGAAGGCGGTGTCAAACGGTCATTCGATACATATCAATTTTTAGATTTTCTCAGCGGTGTGTTACGCACATTCGGTATTTCTGAATAGATAGGGGGAATAATCCATGAAAACGCGATTTCTGATTTTACTAGTCCTGGGGGTCTTTATCTGTGGCAGCTGCAACTCAAAACCAGCCGTATCTATAGATGAAACCCCGGTCACCGCTACGGCTTCACCTAGGGTAGCTGCAACTACGTCCGGCGCTTTGCCCACCCCCACTCCCACTCCGCTTGTGCCCCCCGTTACCCCCACGAGTGTGCCTTCGCTAGTTTTCGACTTGAGCGAGTACACCGATGTCACGACCTGGGAAGTTTACCCGCTTCCCCACACCTCCGGGGCACTGCTTGCCCCGCCAGGGTGGGTGGTTACAGAAGGGAGTGAGATGGGCGAACGTCTTTACAGCTTGGCATTCCAACCGCCTGTGTGGGATTCCCCTGAGGCGTGTGGATACCAGTGTCCGGTTATCAGTGTTGCCGTCTATCGGCTTGCGGCATCCTCCGCCCCGCCGGACGCAGTTTTACCTACCTGGTTGGCACAGCGCGCCACAGCTGAACCCTTTGGTGCCGATGTGGCTGAAGACGTAATGTACTTTGATGTGGGCACGCCGATAGAAACCATGCTGGGTGCGCTACCGGCACTCGGCTTCTCTCACGAAGCCATGGGTATCCAGCTCTACACGACGCTGGCCGTTGTGGAGGATGTGGTCATTGCGTTTACCAAAACCCATGTCCAGCAGTTTGACTTCGAGCCGATTTACGATCTGATGCGGGCACAGGCAAGATTTTGAAACCTATTGCAATCCAATTTTTCTTCTGTGTGATGAATCTGTAGGAGGAGCTGGTGGTATGAAATCCCTTTGTTTTGTTTTGGCAATAACCTTCATGTTGTTCAGCCTTTCTGCTTGTCAGCGGGAGGCCACGCCTCCGCTTGCCCTTGTCACAACCCCCGCAGCAACCGCTACGCCTACTACCGTTCCCTCTTCAGCAACACCCTTGGCAACGCCGGCTCTCACTCCGGTGCCGTTGGGCTTCCCCGTGCCGCCTGTACAACCGTCTCAAGCGTGCCTCGTCGCCGAATTGCCCCTGCTGGCTAACGGCAGTTTCCAGCCCAAGGCCTTTGCCTGGTCGCCCACTGATGCAGTCCTGGCTTACATCGCGCCAGGAGAAGCGCCGCAGGGCGTCTTGATGCTGGTCGCGGCCTCGGATTTTGAGTCGCCCCAGCGCTTAGCCGCCCCTGCGAACAGCGAGCTCATCTGGTCACCTGACGGAACGCAATTAGCCTTCGTGACGCAGCGCGCCGCAGATGCGCTGGGTACTGTGATGCTCGTCAACCGTGACGGGACGGAGTTGCGCGACCTCTTCCCTGGCGCAGCGGCGCAAACCGATCCCGGCGCCGGTTTCAAAGCCCTGGCGGGCTGGTGGGATGCCGAACACTTGCTGGTGGCACGCAACTGTGGCAGCGGAGCGCGCTGTCTGCTGCTGCTCGATCTCGTTCAGCAAACGCAAACGGATGTGTACCCTGACGGGCCTGCGGGAATCTATCAGTATGCCTGGAGTCCAGATCGCAGTGCGTTCGTGGCTACAGCAGGTTTCAATCCCCAAATCGGCCTGTTTGCACCCCAGCCCGGGACGCTCTTGCAACACTCCGGGCTTGATGAACTCCGCTGGCGTTCTGGCGTCAGGGCTATGGATGAAGCCTGGGCGGACTTCTGGACGTTCTTTGCCGCTTGGGACCCTGATAGCCGCCATGTACTTTTCTTACGGCAGCCCGCTGCGGGGGCGACGCCACCGGAGCTGTGGGTATGGGACATCGCCAGCACAGACGCCGCGTTCCTGTTACCTGGCGTCATCGCCGCACAGTGGTCGCCCGATGGTGAACGCATCGCTTTTTTGACCTGGGGTACGTCGCTGGTGGCACCTGACGGGAGCTGGGCGGGTGTAGCCCCACCGTCGCCAGGGCCGCAGCCCTTGGGGGTGGGATTGTATCACTGGCCCACTGGCGAAATCATTAGCTACTTTGAGGTCGGAACCTTGGATCTCGCTGTCAGCCAGGCAGGCGAGATGTTGCCGGCATCCTTGGCGTTGGCCTGGTCGCCCGATAGCAGCCAGGTGCTTTATGCAGATGGCGCGGGTCGCGCCTGGATTCTTGCCGGAGATGGTTCTATGCATTATGAGCTTCCGGCTTCCGGTGAGCCGACAGATCGCGTTGCCCGCTGGTCATCCGCTGGCCGCTGGCTGGTATTAGCCGGAACAACTGCCTTGCATCTCTATGCGGTACCCTGTGCGCCATAGGGTCTGATACGCGCGCTGGTCCCATCGGCCCAACGTTGCGTTTTGCCCGCCCGCCGATACTTGTTTATTGGCGGGCGGGTTTGCAATCTTTCACTACGTGCAGCGGTTAGGTGCGATTGCCTTGTTGCGCTTCTTGCAAGCCCCGGTTATAATGTGCTGCGGGCTTGTAAAATATCCCTGTCCGTTCTTAGCTCTCCGCTCCTGGGGTAGGGGCGATTATGGTGGGAAAGTATGCTTTATTCGCTATACGTTATATGTCCCAGAGAGGTACACCATGCCCATTCGTGTGTTGATTGCCGAAGCGCACCCAGCCACCCTGCGCGGGTTGTGCGTGCTGCTGGAAGCTGTCACAGATATGCAATTGCTCGCCACGGTTGCCGATGGTGCCGCCGCGATAGAACGGACGGCAGATTGTATGCCGGATGTAGTCTTGCTGGACTCCAACTTGTCCGATTTACCCACTGTGGAAGTGTTACGGCACTTGCGCGCGGCGCAGCCGCCCCCACAAGTCTTGCTCTACAGCGATAATCCCGCGCCCGCTTATATTTACCCCTTGCTGGATGCCGATATTGCCGGCTATGTGCATAAGACTGAGCCGCTTGAGGTTTTGTTATCCGCGCTGCGGGCCGTAGCGCGGGGCGAGCCGTGGTTCACGTCGCAAGTGCAGGCAACGGTCGCGGCCTGGGTGCAGGGAGATGCGGCGTTCCCCCCAGAAATTACCACGCTCACCGAGCGGGAGCGGGATGTGCTGTGTTATGTGGTGCAGGGCGTTAACAATACGGCCATTGCCACCCAGTTACAGATTAGCACCCATACCGTAGTGCGGCACGTCAGCAGCATTTTGAAGAAATTGGGCTGTTCCAATCGGCTAGCCGTAGTGGCGCGTGCGCTTCAGGAGGGTTGGCAATCGCGGCTATAGCAAAACTTTGCTATATTTAGGGTAAAAAAATAGCAAAGTTTTGTTATTGACAACCTGATTGTGAGTATGGTAACATTGATGCGAGTATCGCGTGGTTTCGATGTTCGTCAATTCATTGATGCTTAGGAGGTTAACTATGAAACGCTATCCGCTATCCGTTGGGCTGCTGGTGGTGCTGTTTTCATTGGTGATAGTTCAAACCGTGCAGGCGAGTTCGCCCTTCCCACCCCAACTTCGGGATGATCCTGTCACGGAAGCTGCCCCCTATACAAGATACGAAAATGTTGTTTTGGGTGCGCGTCTGGAATATCCCGCTGCCTGGAGACTTACGGAGGATGAATATCTGCTTCCGACCTATGGGTTTACCCTGGCGGATAAATCTGGTGGACTGGTTTTGCGAGTTGGGTGGGTGCATGAAGCCGCCCCGGAGCAAATGGAGCTGTTGATAGCCCGGCAAATCCAGGGCCATCCCGGACTTGATATTCAGCGCGTTCCGGTGACTATTGCTGGATATTCAGGGGTGATGCTGGCCCCGTTGCCTGGGATAGAGCCGGTGACGTGTATCTACCTGTCGGTGGAGGGCCGGGTCTATGAAATCTGGCAGCGGGCCGAACCGCGCTCGATACAGGAAACATCGCTGGTCGCGGCATTGCGTTTTGAGACTCCCCGACAATCTTTGACAGACTTGGCTTTGCCAGCAGCAGACGGCCTCTTCTTGCAAGCGCCTGTGCAGCCGCTGTCAGAAACCCCTGCGCCCACTGCGGCTTCTGGCTGTGTAGATTGGCCTAAGGAAAAGTTTTCATCTCGGCGACCTTTGCGCCACATCGGTAAACCTATCGTGCAGGACCAGTGAGTGTTCTCAGATTCAGTTTTTATAAAAAGTATATGTGTATACGCCAAAACGCACCTTGGTTAGCCGGGCTGTTGTTGAGTTTAGGGCTGATAACTAGCTGCACGCCCCCCGCTACGGCGCTGCCACCAGCACCTATCGCGACCGAAACGCCTGCGGCAATAGCCTCACCGCAAGTCACGCCGTTGCCGCAGGCTACGCCTTTGCCGCAGGCTACGCCGACGCTTTCGCCTATACTGGTAGCCACTTTGCCCGCGACGGTAGATGCCTGGGTGATCCATGAATTCCCTGAGTTGGGCACGCGCCTGGCGCTGCCTGTTGGCTGGCAGCTGGAGCGTATGCCGGGTTTTTATATGGCTGGGCCACCTTCGGAGATGGCAATTTCCTTAGCCACGGGCGGCCTAGCTATCGGATTTGTTGATAATGTGCCTACTGACCTTTTGGAGATGACGGACGTGTTTGTTCAGCATTGGACTATGTACGCTACTGATTTTTATACGACCCCTATTGAAGTAGGTGGTATTGTTGGTGTGGCTTTCTGGGATCTTGCCAATACTGGCACTTGTTTGAATGTATATGTCCCAGGGGATAGCTTCGTGCATATGCTTACGTTTGGGTTGCCCTTTTGTGCTGCGGAACCGGCACAGCTGCATCCTCTTGGGCAGGCGATTTTGGATTCTGTCGAGTTCTTCCCGGTAAGCGGCACCCCTTAGGCCTGTGTGTCCTAATCTGGGTGCGGGGAGATGCGGCGTTCCCCCCAGCAATTGCCACGCTCACCGAGCGGGAGAGGGCTGTCATTTGAATCAGGCAACTTTGCGCACGGGAGGTTAGTATATGAACATAAAAAAATTGAGTGTGATATTTATTGTGATAACAATGTTATCCGGCTGCAGCCTTGCTAACACACCAGAGACGTTATCAACTCTGACAGCTCCTCCCACAGTTGTCGTTGACGAGCCAACGTTTTCTACTACAGCCATTCCCACATATCCTCCCGATGCCGCACCGCCCGTTGTAAACATTGATATTGCTATCTTATTGAGCGATCAAGACGGGCAGCTATTCTTGTTCGACAGCGCGACGCGCGAGAGACACCCGCTCTCCGCGCCGGGCGTTTATCTGCCCACGATTATGTCCCAGTGGGCCTATTTGATTGCCCCCGTGCGGCTTTCACCCCATGCGACGCAGCTGGTGATCCCGCAGCCCGATGGTGGGCCGACATGGCTCCTCGATCTGCCCACTGCGACCCAGTCGCAGCTCTCAGATCAGGCGCTCAGCGTAACCTGGGCTTCCGATGGGCGGCAGATCGCCTTTTACACTCCCGATATTGCGGCTCCTGAAATCCTCTACACCCAGCAGGTATCGCCCACCCTTGAACCGGCGCGCCCTTTGGCGCATCTGGAGGCCAAAATTATCGCCGCTGCGTGGTCGCCGACCGAGCCTCATATCGCTGTGGCTGTTTCTACGGGGGAGTTGGTTGAGGGAGATGCCGCCGCCTACGTCGAGATCCTGTTGGTGGCGGCTGAGACGGGCGAGGTACAGTCGTTGGGGCTGGTTGAGGTGCCGGCTACATCGGCTTCAGCCTGGGATCTGGCCTGGACATCCGATGGGCACGAAATTTGGCATTTGCTGAGCCAGAGGGCCTTTTCGTTAGATGCAATGGCTTTCCGCCCCCTTGCCGCGCCTCCTGCCCCTGTCTCAACGCGAGTGCAAGCCTTGGCACCAGATGGCTCGCGTATGGCTTATGTTGCAGCCGATCAAAGAACTTTGTGGATTACAGAATACGAATCTGAGACAGATCACCTGACTGTCACCCTGGAGGGGAGAAAATCCATCACGGCGCTCTTTTGGGTTGAAGAGCAGTTGCTTTTAACTACCGCCGCCCCGCATGAGCTGACCTCTATCTGGCATGTTAATCCAGAGACCGGCGTGGCCATCGAGTTATGTGATGCGGTCTATTTCATTGGCCTATGGCCCGATTTGATTGAGAGATACACCAACCTGGCCCGTAGCGTTGAAAGCCTCCCCTAGTTAGCCCTCGGAGTAAAGGGAAGCGTACCGCACCTACTGAGATTTGTTACTTCCCCTGCCACCACTCCGCCAGCACGGCGAGCGCGGCCTCCAGGTTAGCGCACCAGCGCGCTTGCTCCCAGTGTAGCGGTAGCCACAGCTCGCGCCGGCCCACGCGCCCCCGTTCGCCCAGCGCCCGCCGCAACCGGCCATGCGTCTCGGCATCGAGCTCCTTCAGCCACGCGGGGCGCAGCACAATCTGCCCGCTCTCCACGCTGATGGTGGGGATGCGCGCTTCGCGCGCCAGCAGCTTCAGCCGCAGCTGGTAGATCAGGTTCTCGGCGGTGGGCGGCAGCGGGCCGAATCGGTCGCGCAGCTCGTCCGCGAATTGCGCGATCTCTTCCGCCGTGACCAGCTCCGCCAACCGTCGGTAGAGTTGCAGGCGCAGCGCGTCGTGGGGGATGTAGTCCGGCGGGAGGCCCACCGCCAGTGGCAGCTCGATGGTGATGGCGCCGAGCGGCTCCGGTGGCGTGGGCAGCCCGGCGCGCTCCGCCTTGAGCTGCTCTACTGATTGGGTGAGCAGGCGCGTGTAGAGCGTGAATCCTACGGCGGCGATTTGCCCATGTTGCCGCGCACCCAGCAGCTCGCCAGCCCCGCGCTGTTCCAAATCGCGCATAGCAATGGTGAAGCCCCCGCCCACGCTGCCGGTGGTTTGTAGCGCCTCCAGGCGGCGTTGTGCGTCCTCGTTCATGCGCCGCCCGTGGAAGAAGTACGCATATCCCCGCCGCGTGCCGCGCCCCACGCGCCCGCGCAACTGGTACAGCTGCGCCAGCCCGAACCGGTCGGCGCGCTCCACGATGAGCGTGTTGGCGTTGGGGTAGTCCAGCCCGCTCTCGATGATGGTGGTCGCCAGCAGCACATCCACCTCCCCGGCGGTGAAGCTGCGCATCACCCGCGCCAATTCGCGCTCCGCGAGCTGCCCATGCCCCACCGCGATGCGCGCCTCCGGCACCAGCTGCTGGAGCCGCTGCGCCACGCTGCGGATGGATTCTACGCGGTTATGCACATAGAAAACCTGCCCGCCGCGCTTGAGCTCCCGCAGGATCGCCCGCCGCGCGATGTCGGGGTCGTGCAGGCCAATGTATGTTGAGATGGGCAGCCGCTCCTGCGGCGGCGTCTCGATGATGTCAATGTCGCGCACGCCGGTCAGCGCCATGTAGAGCGTGCGCGGGATGGGCGTCGCCGTGAGCGTGAGCACGTCCACCTCGGTGCGCAGCCGCTTGAGCCGTTCCTTGTGCGCCACGCCGAACCGCTGCTCCTCATCAATAATCACCAGCCCCAAATCCTCGAAGGCGATGTCCTTTTGCAGCAGGCGATGTGTGCCGATGACGATGTCCACTTTTCCATCCAGCAGCCCCGTGAGCACGGCGCGCTGCTCGGCGTCGGTGCGGAAGCGCGAGAGCAGCTCTACTTTCACGGGGAACGCTTCCAGCCGGTCGCGGAAGGTCTCATAGTGCTGCTGCGCCAACACCGTCGTCGGCACGAGCATGGCGACCTGTTTGCCGTCCATCACCGCCTTGAACGCGGCGCGCAAGGCCACCTCGGTCTTGCCGTACCCCGCGTCCCCACAAATCAGGCGATCCATCGGGCGGGGCTGCTCCATATCTTGTTTGACGTTGGCAATCGCGCGGGCTTGATCCTCCGTCTCCACATACGGGAATGCCGCTTCCAGCTCAATCTGCCAGGCAGTATCGGTGGCGAAGGCGTATCCTTCCGCTATCTGTCGCGTGGCGTAGAGCTCCAGCAGCTCGCGGGCCAGCTCCGCGGCGGCGGCCTGCACGCGCGCTTTGACCTCGGCCCATTGTGCGCTGCCGAGCTTGCTCAGCGCGGGCTGGAAGCTCTCCGCGCCGATGTAGCGGCTCAACCGGTCGGCCTGATGGATGGGGACGTAGAGCCGGTCGCGCCCGGCGTACTCCAAGAGTAGATACTCGCGCTCAATCTCATCAACGCTGCGCGTGACCAGCCCCTGAAAAACGCCGATCCCGTAATCTTCATGGACGACGGCGTCGCCGGGTTCTAAATCGGCAAAGGGCATTTCCGGCGCGGCGACGCGGCGGCGTTTGCGGCGGCGGGGTTCGGGGGGTCGCCAACCGAACAGCTCCGCATCGGTGAGCAGGTGGCGCACTAGCGGCGCGCCGCTCAGCTGCCAGCCGCCCGGCGCAGCAGCCTGCACGAAGGTGATGAGGCTTTCCGGCGGCGCGGGCAGGGTCGCCAGCACCGGCGGCGGCGAGAAGCCCTGCCACAGATCGGCCAGGCGCGCGGCTTGCCGGCTGACGATGACCACCTGATCGCCCAGCGACACCCATTGGCGCGCGCGGCCCAGGGCTTCGGGCAGGCGTCCGGCGAAGTGCGGTTCTGGGCCAAGCGCCTGGCTCAGCGGCGTTTCGGCGCCCTCGCCCAGATGGAGCGTGTGGCGGCTGTGCAGCGCGGCCTCCCAGGCGTCCCACGCGATGTACGGCGGCGGTGCATCCGCAGGCAGGTCGAGCTCCTCGTGGAGCCGCTGGCGCATATCGAGCGTTTCGGCTTCCAGCGCGGCCCAGCGCGGCGGCAGGCGCTCTGCGCCGCAGGTGATGACCAGCGCGTGCTCCGGGAGATGCCCCAGCAGGTGGCCTACTTCCTGGTAGATGTAGGGGATGTAGTATTCCAGCGTGGGGAAGGGGACGGCGGCTTCGAGCGCGGTGCCCTCTTTCTCCAGTGCGGCGCGCAGTTCGGGGAGCGGATTTTGCGTCAGCTGTGCCTGCACGACGGGGAGCGCGCGCGCGGCGGCGTCGCTGGGGAGCGCCTCGCGCACGGGCAGCAGCCAGAACTCGCTCACACGCCCGGTGGAGCGTTGCGTAGCGGGGTCGAAGGCGCGGATGGATTCGATCTGGCTACCGAAGAACTCCAGGCGGTAAGGGGCGGCGGCCTGGGGCGGGAAGATGTCGAGGATGCCGCCGCGTTGGCTGAACTGGCCCGGTGCGGCGACGACGGACGCGCTTTCGTAGCCCAGGCCGCTACATAGGCGCGCGAGTTCGCGGGGGGCTTCTTTGCCTCCCACTTGCAGGCGGCGCGCGGTGGTGCGCAGGCTGCGATAGGGCAACGTGCGCTGCATCAGCGCGCGCACCGAGGCGAGGATGATGGGCGCGGGGTTCTCTGCGGGGCTGACGCGATGCAGGAAGAGCGTGGTGAGCGCGCGCATCCGGTCTGCTATGGCTTCGGGCGGCCAGGGGACGCGCTCGTAGGGGAGCACGGGCGGCTCCGGGAAGAGCAGCAGCCGTTCGGGGGCGGCAAGCCAGTTACGCAGGGCTTCCGCCAGGCGGCGGGTCTCGTCTACGTCGGGGACGATGACGAGCAGCGGGGCGGCTATATCATCGGCCAGTGCGGCCAGCAAGGCGGGCGTGGCCTGCTCGATGAGGGGCTGCGCGGGCAGCTCCAGCCCGGCGCGGAGCTGTTGGAGCACCTCCTGGTAGGCGGGGTGGTCGCGCAGCCACGCGAGCAGGCCGGTGAACTCGCTCATGTCACGGCTCTTGGCTTTCGAGCGGGGGAATGCGCCAGGTTTTGCCGGTGGGCGCGAAATCCGCCCCCCGCGCCAGCCATTCCAGCGCGAGCTGTTGGGCTAAGCGGAGGACTTCCCATTGCAGGGGTCCATCATCCTTTGAAAAATTCTGCAAGACGTAGGCCGCCGGATCCATGCGCCCCGGCGGGCGCCCGATGCCCAGGCGCAGGCGCGGAAAGCTCTGCCCGCCCAGGTGTTGGATGATGGATTGCACGCCGCGTTGCCCGCCGCTGCTGCCCTCGTTGCGGAAGCGGAGCGTGCCCAGGGGGATGTCGAGGTCGTCGTAGATGATCAGCAGGCGTTCAATGGGGATTTTGTAGAAGCGGGCGAGGGGCGCGACGGCCAGGCCGCTTTCGTTCATCCACGTTTGTGGTTTTGCCAGGATGACGCGCTGCCCGCCGATACTGCCATGTGCGGTCTGGGCGCGGTGCTCGGTGCGGTTGAAATCGAACCGGTGCGCGGCGGCCAGCGCGTCCACTGTCTGGTAGCCGATGTTGTGCCGGTTGGCGGCATAGCGTGCGCCGGGATTGCCCAGCCCTACGATGAGCGCAAAATCGGTCATGGAGCTTCAGCGGCGGCGCATCTGGCGCAGGTAGTAGCGGAATGCAGCTCGCGCGGCGAAATACAACCCGCCGATGGCGTAGAGGATAACTGCAATCCACGCGCCGGAGCAAACGGCTTCCCGCATGGCGTGGGTGGAGAAGGCTTCGAGCAGCGGATCGCGTTCGTCAGGTTCATCCGATGCGGTGGGAGTTTGGCCGGGCACTGGTGTGCCGGTGGGACGCGGGGTGGCGGTGGGCGGTTGCACCACAGTCGGACCAGCCGGAGGGCCTTCGGGGGTAGGGCCGTCTGGTGGGGGTGTTTCTTCAGGTTCGGGGGTGGGGGTAGGTGTCGGGGTAGGGGGATCGTTCTGCACGGTGATGTTGTTGACAAAGTGCAGGTTGGGTGTATCGTTGCCCACCTCGTAGACGGCCAGGGCCAGTGTGTATTGTCCGTTGGGAACGCCCGTGGTGTCCCACGTTGCCAAGGGGCCGTTGACCACCATCGTTTGCACACCGAACACAACAGGGATCCATTGTGAGCTGGCGGTGGGGCTAGGCCCGGGAGCATAGAGCAGGCCGTAGGAGCTAAAATTGGGGTGGGTGGCCGTGCCGGTGATGGTGATTTCTCCGCTTACGTTGGTTCCATCGGAGGGATAGGTGACGAGCCACACTCGTTCTTGAGGCAAAGGGGCGCTCAGTCCTGGTTGCGCCAGGCCCAAGAGTAGACATAGTCCGAGCAAAATCCCATATCGCAACATTTGGGTTAATCGCATAGTAACTCCTCTGGAAATGGCAAATTACAAATGGTAAATCAAAACCAGCGTAGTGCGTCCGCTTCGCGTGGTTGTGCGCTGACAGTTCGCGCTACATTTTCGTCATCGTTGGTATAGTGGCTTTTTCTCAGACCTGACAGGTCTCACACATAGAACTATTTTATGAAAACTGGGTGCGCCGGGCTTCCTTGATGATTAACAATCTCGTGCTGTGTAAGTCCTGCTCTCAATGATAATTCTTTGTGTTTCTGTGGGGACGCCCCCTTTTTTCAAGGGAATTGTGTGGTTTGATATCAACACAAAGATGATGTACTTGCAACGGGTAAGTTTATCATGAAAGGGTGGGGAAGGCAAATGGAAATTTGAGGGTGCTATTGATAGAAAGTCATTGACAAGTTTTTGTTGTTATGCTACAATTCCTATATGATAAGTCGTGAATGGAGTAAGCATGAAACTAACTTCTCGCAGCGAATACGCGTTACTGGCATTGGTTTATCTAAGCCGCAGCAATACTGAAGTTTACGTTTCGGCTGAGACAATTGCGCAGGCGCAAGGAATCCCCCTCAAATTCCTGGAACAGATTTTATTGGCGCTCAAGCGTGCCAGGTATCTGCGGAGTTCCAAAGGGCAGCACGGCGGCTATTGTCTGGCAAAACCGCCTGAAACTATCCCACTCGCAGAGATCATTCGCTTGTTTGAAGGGGCGTTGGCACCTACCGAATCGGCCAGCCATTACTTTTATGAATCCACACCTATTGAGAAAGAAGACCGTTTGCTTGGAGTCTTCAAAGATATTCGTGATTACATTTCCAGAAAACTTGAAGTCACCACACTTGCTGATGTGATATAGGTCGGTTGCTCGCAAATTAATTGGCGAAAGGAGATTGTACTATGGTTACCAAAACAACTCGGTTTATGGTGATTGTCGTCCTGTTTAGCCTGCTTTTCAGCGGATGTGGGGCGAATGCGCCGATCGAAGGCGAAATGCGCGGCACGATCACTATCTCCGGCGCGTGGGCGCTTTACCCAATGATGGTGCGTTGGAGCGAGGAGTTCCACGCGTTGTATCCTGGTGTTGATTTCGACATTTCGGCGGGCGGGGCCGGTAAAGGTATGACCGATGCGCTTTCGGGCGCGGTCGAGATCGGCATGGTCTCGCGTGAAATCTATCCGGTCGAGATTGAGCAGGGTGCGGTTTGGTTCGCCGCTACCAAAGACGCGGTGCTGCCCACCATCAATGCCAATAGCCCCTACCTGGCGCGCATCCAGGCGCAAGGCGTGACCCGCGCCACCTTTGAGGCGATCTGGATGGGCGAACTCGTGACCTGGGGCCAGCTCATCGGTGATCCGGTGGTAACCGACAGCCTGCACGTCTACACCCGCTCCGATGCGTGCGGTGCCGCCGCCACCTGGGCGCAATACTTGGGCGACTATGATCAAGAGGCCCTGCTGGGCGTGGCGGTCTATGGCGATCCGGGCCTGACTGAAGCGGTTGTCCAGGACACGTTGGGCGTTGGTTATAGTAACCTCAACTTCGCCTACGATATGGACAGCAGTCGCCCGGTGGCGGGGCTGGCTATCATCCCCATTGATGTTAACGAGAACGGTCAGATTGATCCCGATGAGGATTTCTACGCCACAAAAAGCGACCTGACTGCAGCCATTGCCGAGAATCGGTATCCCTCGCCGCCCGCCCGTGACTTGTATCTGGTCACGCGCGGCGCGCCCAGTGGGATAACGGCGGCCTTCATCCGCTGGATTCTAACCGAAGGGCAAGCCTTTGTGGACGAGACCGGTTATATCCCGCTCTCGCCGGCCCAAATCCAGGCCGAGCTGGCTAAATTGGAGTAACATGACAGGCCAACGCACACGCTGGCGATTGCGCCTGGATCGGCTCGCCGGACGAGTGATGGCTGGGATGACCATCTTTGCCGCCTCCCTAGTGCTACTCATTGGGTTAGGCTTGTTGGCGCGCTCTCGCCCGCTGCTCGACATCCAACCGTTGGGTGAGCTGCTGACCGCATCCACCTGGCGGCCCTTGCGCGGTGAGTTCGGCTTCCTGCCGTTCATCGTTGGTACATTATGGGTCACCGGGTTGGGGATGGTGCTTGCCGTACCTCCTTGCCTGCTGAGCGCCATCTATCTGGCCGAATATGCGCCGCGCCGCGTGCGCGATGCGGCCAAAACGCTGATAGACCTGCTGGCTGGCATCCCCTCGGTAGTCTTCGGGCTGTGGGGGATTCTGGTGGTGGTGCCCATCATCCGCGATTTCGTCACCCCCTGGGCCAACACGTACCTGGGATTCATCCCGTTGTTGCGCTCCGACAATCCCACCGGCTATGGCGTGTTGGCGGGTAGCATCGTGCTGGCGGTGATGATTTTTCCGATCATCATCTCCGTAATTGAGGAAGTGCTCCGTGCGGTGCCGGATGGCCTGCGCGAAGCGGCCCTGGCGCTGGGGGCTACCCGCTGGCAGATGGTCAAGGGCGTGGTGCTGCGCCGCTCCCTGCCGGGCGTGATTGCGGCCATCGTGCTGGGTTTCTCGCGGGCCTTCGGTGAGACAATGGCCGTGATGATGGTCGTAGGCAACGTGCCACAACTGCCGCGCTCCCTGTTCGACGCTGCCTATCCCCTGCCGGCCCTCATTGCCAACAACTACGGCGAGATGATGTCCATTCCGCTGTACGATGCGGCCTTGCTCGCCGCCGCGCTGGTGCTGCTGTTGATTGTGTTACTCTTCACCATCGTCGCGCGGCTCATGCTGTTGCGCGCGGTCAGGAGGGCAACTTGATGAACAAGCATTTCGAAGAACGGCTTTTTGTAGGGCTGATGTTGGCCTCGCTGGCGTTTATCGTGGGTGTTTTGATCCTCATCCTGGCGACAGTGCTCATTAAGGGTCTGCCCGCGCTCAACCTGGCGATGCTGACCCAGACGCCGCGCGGGGGCTACTACTTGGGCAAAGAGGGCGGCATCCTCAATGCCATCACCGGATCGCTGGCGTTGGCGGGTGGCGCGACGCTGCTCAGTTGCCTCATGGCGTTGCCGGTGGTGCTCTATCTCCAGGTCTTCGCTAAAAACGCGCGGTTGGTGGAGCTGGCGCGGCTTTCGCTGGATGTGCTCTGGGGCGTGCCTTCCATTGTATACGGGGCCTTCGGGTTCACGCTGTTGTTGTTCCTGGGATTGCGCGCCTCGCTCTTGGGGGGCATCATTGCGTTGGCGCTGCTGGAATTGCCGATTTTGGTGCGCGCCATGGAAGAGGTCATGTTGATGATCCCCTTCGATTTGAAGGAAGCCTCGTATGCGCTGGGCGCGACGCGGCTGGAGACATCGCTGCGTGTGGTGTTGCGGCAAGCGGCGCCAGGGCTGTTCACGGCGCTGTTGCTCGCCTTTGGACGCGCTATCGGCGACGCGGCGGCAGTGCTCTTCACCGCCGGGTATACTGATCGGCTGCCCACCTCGCTGCTGCGCCCCGTTGCTTCGCTGCCGTTGGCCGTCTTCTTCCAGCTGGGCACGCCCGTGCCAGAGGTGCGCGAGCGCGCCTACGCCTCGGCGCTGGTGCTGACGGTTATCATCCTCATCATCAGCCTGGGCGCGCGGCTGCTCTCCCGCCGTTTGACCAAGTATATGATCCGCTGAGGTTTGTTATGACCAACGAGACTCTAATCCAAATCCGCAATCTGAATGTGACTTATGGCAGCCAACAGGCTGTGCAAGAGGTCAGCGTAGACATCCCCGCGCAGCAAATCACGGCTATCATCGGGCCGTCGGGGTGTGGGAAGACCACGCTGCTGCGCTCCATCAGCCGCCTGGTGGAGCTGGTAGATGGCGTGCGCGTATGGGGCGAGGTTATCTTCGAGGGACAGAATATCTATGACCCGCGCGTGGATGTGACCGAGATTCGCAAGCGCATCGGGCTGCTGGCGCAACGGCCCTTCCCATTGCCCATGTCTATCTACGAGAACGTGGCCTACGGGCCGCACATCCACGGTATCCGCAAGCGGCAGGAATTGGATGCCATCGTCGAGAAGCAACTGCGGGCCGCCGGGCTGTGGGATGAGGTGCAGAGCCGCTTGCACGCGCCCGCGTCGGCGCTTTCTATCGGCCAACAACAGCGGCTCTGCCTGGCGCGCGGTCTGGCGGTCGAGCCGGAGGTGCTGCTGTGCGACGAGGCTACTTCTGCGCTCGACCCGATTTCAGCGCAGCGCATAGAGGATCGCTTGCTGGAACTCAAGCGTGATTATACAATAGTGCTGGTGACGCATATCCTGCGCCAGGCGCGGCGGCTGGCCGATTATGTGATTTTTATGTATCTGGGCGAGCTGATCGAGCACGGCCCGGCAGAACAGGTTTTCAATCACCCGCGCGAGGCGCGCACCCGCGCCTATTTGCAGGGCGAACTTTATTGACGGGAGGTGGAGCATGGGTAAGTGGTGGTCGCTGTTTGTCATGTTTCTCAAAATCAACTTACTGACAACTTCTGGGCCGGCCTCGGTAGGCTTGCTCTACTCCGAAGCTGTAGATACATTACTGAGCCACGAGGAATTCATCGAGGCAGTAGGCTTTTCCAGCGTTCTGCCGGGTTCGGATGCGATTCAGTTGGCTGTGTTCGTGGGCTATCGGGTGGCTGGCATCCCCGGCGCTCTGGTCGCTTTCCTAGGTACGATTCTGCCGCCACTGCTCATCATGCTCTCTGCTGCCGTTGTGTTGACTCGGCTGCGCGGTGCCACCTGGATTGAGGGTTTCATCAAGGGGTTGGCTCCGGCACTGGCGGCGCTGCTGCTCATCACCGCCTACCACCTTGTGGCGGAAGGTGTGTGGCGCGAGTGGCAGCCGTTGCTCTTGGGCGCGACTAGCCTGTTGGCGATGACGGTCTTCAAAGTTCCGCCCGCTATCGTTCTGCTCGTTGCCGGACTGGTTGGCATCGTACTGTTTCGGTAGCTGTTGAACAACTGGTAAGGATTTGTGATTTTTTGATTTGCTTAGGAGGCTCCCCATGCAGCTATTACTTTGCTCCGATGGCGCGCCGGGTAGCGAGGCCGCGCTGACTCTGGGCAGTCGTCTGGCGATTCAACTCCAGGCGCAGGTAACGGCGCTGGGCGCATCTGATCGCCCGGAGCGGGCGTCGGCCCTCGCCCGCGCGTTAGATGAAGTGTGCGCAATATTGCACTCCGCTGGGCTGACGTGCGAGCCGCTCCAGCGCGCCGGCAATCCGGCCCATGAGATTGTAGCGCAGGCCGCTCAGGAAACATACAACTTGATCGTTATCGGGGCGTTGGAACAAAGCCGCATCAACCGCTGGTTACACGGCTCGCTTGTGCGGCGCGTGCTGAGCGAAGTGACCGTGCCCGTCCTTGTCGTCCCCACTGGGCGGCCCGCATTACACGACATCCTCCTGTGCAGCGGCGACCTGTGGTATCCAGCCAAAACGATCCAGCTTGTAGGCCAAATTGCACAGGCAACCGGTGCCCATGTGACGTTGCTCTACGTCACCCCTCAGCCGCAGCTCCACTATCCCATTCTACGTGAGGTTGAAGATGCGTGGGGGGCGCTGCTCCAGACCGATACCTCACAAGGGCGCAACCTGAAAGCCGGTCGCGAGCAGTTGCGTGGGTTGGGCATCGAAACCGGTGTGCAGCTGCGCCATGGCCCGGTGGAGGCGCAAATCCTGGCGGAGATACAAGAGGGGGAATATGACCTGGTGGCGCTCGGCTCAACCTACGCGGCGCACGGCTTGCGCCGTCATTTCGTGAACAGCATCACTGATTTCGTCGTCGAACGCGCTGCGCGCCCGGTGCTGGTGGTACGTAATCCCGAGGCGTAGCGGCTGAGGCAACAAAACACATTTCAACATCAGGAGAGCTATGAACACAGAACAACTATCAGCATTACACGCATTCATCGTTGAGTCCAAAGCGCATACCTACGTTGGCAACGGGCAGCCGAGCCTGGCGCATCGCCCCGGCGCGCACGATTTGGAGTACCATCGCGCGCCCTTCGCCTATCTGGACAGCTACTTCGGTGGCGCGGACTTCATCGGCGAAGAGGTGGTGTACTACGAGGGGCAACCCGTGTGGGCGATGAACTACTACGGGCGCATCCTGCACCCGGAGCGCATCGGGGCGGCGGAGGCCGGACAAATCATCAAGGCCAGCCTCACGGAGATGTACCGCGAGGGGCGTTTTCTCGGCGGCTTCATCTACGAAACGTATGGCAGCATCTACCACGATACCAGCGAGGGTGATTTCACAGCCTTCACGGGCCGCGAGTGGATTGAGCGGGACGGCATGGTGGTGTATGAGCTGCACTATCACGGGGGCTTGATTCAGTAGGCGAGAAGGCTAGGCGACAAAAGCGCGCTGATGGGGAACTTCCCCATCAGCGCGTTGTTGTGGAACAGCTCAGGGCGATGGCGCCGTGGAAATCAGGAGTACATTCTCTGGGCCGTAGCTGTGTTGGGCGACGAAAGTGTGCCAGCGACCATCAGGCGAGGTGAGCACACCGGCTGCTGTGAGGATTTTGTAGGGCGTTTGAGAGCTAACCGCGAGATCGGCCTGGGTAGCTGGGTCGCTGGTGAGCACATCTGGCGTTACTTCGGCGGGTGTTCCCCGTCGCGCGGGCGGCGTGTAGCGCCAGGTGGTGAGCGAGCCTTCGCAATCCTCTTCATAATAGAGGGTGTCTTCATCCCAGCCCAGCAGCATGTAGCTGCAACGATGGATTTCCGCCCCGACCTGCGCGCTTTTGGTTGGCCCTAACAGAAACGGCGGTTGAGTGGCGTTGAGCAAGGTATAGCCTGCGCGGGCTTTAACCGCCGGGCGATAAGCGGCGACGAAGGGGTAGAGCAGGATGCTGCCCATGATAATATAGAGCAGCCAACGGGTCAGTTTGCCCGGTTTGTCCCAATACAATGCTCCTACTGCCAAGATAAGCGCACCGAGAGTTGTCAGGATATAAGGCCAGGGGCGGCTGAACACCAACGCGCGCGGGTAGAGGTAGAGCCAATCGGTCCAGATAATCGCCCCATGGAATTTGAAGGGGGCGAAAAGTAACAACATGACGCCGACCAGGGGATAGAACAGGCCATACAATAGCCCGCCCAGCAACAGGGCTGTGCCATTGAGTCGTCGGCGCAAGCGGGCTGCAAACTCCGGGCGCGGCGGCTCTCTGAAACGGGTCAGGAACTCATCGTTCATCTTCATCCTCCCATTGTGCGCGCAGGTGTTTGACGATGCGATGCAGCATGACGCCGACGTTGCTCTCGCTCAGCCCGGTCAACTCGGCGATGCGGCGATGCCCCAGCTCTGCGCCATATTTGAGGGCAACCAATTCGTGTTCCCGCTTCGGCAGCCGGGACAGGAGCGCGCTCAACCGGGCAAAGTCGGCGCGGCGTTGGGCGATTTCCTCAACAGAAGGGGCAGCATCGGCTAACGGCGGGGTCTCGTTCAGCGAGAGGTCGGCTTTCTGGCGACGGAAGTAATCCACGGCGACGTTGTGCGCGATGGTGAAGAGCCTGGTGGTGAAAGCGCCGAGGTCGCGCCGGTAGCGCCCCCGTCCGCGCCAGGCTTTCTCGAACGTGGTAGCCGTCAAGTCCTCCGCCAAGGGCCCATCGCCCACGCGATAGCGGAAGTAGTTGTAGACGCGGGGCAACTGCTCTGTATACACCATATCCCAATCCATCGACAGAGGTGTTGTTTGACTGCGCATCACATAGAATTATACGCAGCAGGGCGTGAAGTATTACACGGGGGTGCAAGGTTTCAACGCGGGGCGCTGAATACCCCCCGTTATCCTCTATCGGCCTCTGGAAGGGGTAGTATCCCGCAGGCAAACAATAACATCAAAGGCGTTTGGTAGTTTGAGCGATTGTACCATGTATTCGCCATAATCTTCAAGATATTCGTTGCCGATAAACCTGAACCAACGCGGTTCCTGGAACCAATCTGCAATCTCCCCTTCAAGCGGAATCGTGCGTAAATCGAGATAATAGCGCGCGAGGCCTTCCGGGTAGAGGTATGCTTCGTGGCTATCGGGCAAAGGGGCGCGGGCGGTGTGCTCCATGCGCCCGGTGAAACCGTTGGTCAAATCCATACCCATAGCGTTAAAACTTCCAGACTGAAAGCTAAATCCGATGACTACCAGTTCATCTCCGAACCATTCTCTTAGATGTACTCCCATCGGAAGTAGCGTCGGCGCTGTTTCTGGCGGAAGCGATGCAATGTCTTCGAGATTTGGCCTGGATAAGGTGCTGGTTTGAACATGGCCGTTGTGCGCCCAGAGTACGATTTTGGCCTCTGGCCCGGCTTGCTCTAACAGCCAGGCGACGTTTTCCGCCATAAATCTATCCCGCAAGTTAAACGTTGCTGTCGAGTCCTGATAATCTGTGCGTAGAAGTTCTTCGTATTGCTGGAGTATGCGCGCTGCTTCTACTGCTTCGGCATAAGCTAGTGGGGAAGAGGCTGTCTGGTATGCACTTCTTTGATTCAACAGCAGCGCATGAACGTCTTCTATGCTTTGTTGGCAACGCAGTTGATTTTCGGTGGTCCAGGCCGCGTAATTTTGGGGATTGGTCATTCCCCGGCGCAAGCAGTCCACATCTTCTTGCACTTGCTCCAGATTGTGAGGATCAACCCATTCCATATAGTCGAGAAGTATTTGTAGGGCCATGTGTCCTGATGTTACATCGAACCCGCGCAGGCTGACTTTTAGGGTTTGCCCAGGGTTTTGATTATGTGTGTGCAACCATGCGAGCATATCAAAAAATTCATCAGTGTTTAGCGTCCAGAAGTTTAGCAACCTACCCAGGGCGGTCTCCATATCTCCTTCGCCGGTTTGCAGGTAAGCGTTGAGGTACACCAGATCGGGATCGGTGGCTTCGAGCGCCAGGATGTTGAAGCCCTTCTCCTGCACGAGACATTCGAGGATGCGATGTTTCATCGTGAAGAACTCGCTGGTTCCATGGGTGGCCTCACCCAGGGCCACAATGCGCGCGTCGCCGACCATGTCGAGCAGGGGGCGCAGATCGTCGCAGCCGCGACCGGGCAAGGGGCTGTCGAACGGGACTGCGTTGGCCGTGAGCCACGCGGTCACTTCCGCCGGAACGGCGAGCGGGGGTGGGGTAGGGATAGCGGTAGGGGTAGATGGCGCAGTCGGCGTGGGTGTGGGACTGGGCGTGAGCGTCGCCGTCGGCTGCGTTGTGGCGGTTGGGGGCGTGAGGTCAACGGTAGGCGTGACTTCACAGGCGGTTAGCAGTAACGCCAGGAGAATTAGGGTGAATCCTACTTTTTTCATGTTTGGAGTTTCCTATCAGTGGTAACAAATAGTCACATTGCCTTCAAATGCTATTTCCGATAAACTCTAATACTCAAATTCTATCCCTTCGGCGGGGGTGGTGTTTCTTAACCCAATCAAAATATCGAAAGCCTCTTGTAGTCTCATCCGTTGTGAGGTCGTTGTCAGGTCGTTTCTATCATACTCGCTGCCAATAGTCCGTAACCAACGTGACTCTTGGAACCACTCCGCAATAGGGCCTTCGGAGGGGATGGTGCGCAGGTCAAGGTAGTAATGATTTAGGCCCTCCGGATACAGGTATTCTTCGTGGCTGTTGGGTAAGGGGGGCTGGACAGGGATACTTCTGAGTCCGCTGTACCCTGTTTCCCGGCTTCCGCTTATAGCGCGAAACCGTCCGCTTTCAAAACTGAATCCAATGACCACCATATCAGCCCCAAAGTGCGCTCTGAGATTATTCCCCATCGTGAGCGCTATTGCATCAGAATTACGAAAGGTGCCTTCAAGATCTGGATTCGGGGGTGACAAGGGGAGTGTTTGGATATGTGCATTGTGCGCCCACAGCACGATTTTGGCCTCTGGCCCACCCTGTTCCAAGAGCCAGGCTATGTTGTCGGCCATGGCTCTATCGCGCAAGTTGAACAAATCTACAGAAATATCTTGGCGATTCAGTCGTAAGAACTGCTCGTGCTGTACTAGTATCCGCGCTGCTTCAACGGCTTCGGCGTAAGCTGTTGTTGAGGTAGCCGCGCGGTATACATCCTCTTGCGCCAGCAACAGCTCATGGATTGCCTCTACATTTTGTCGGCAGCGATTCTGGGTTTCCGCGTCTAAATTGACATAGTTCATATCACCGTGTGGCAGGCCCAAGCACTGCAAATCGCTCTCCACTTGTCCCATGATATTGGGGTCAACTCGTTGCAGGTAATTGAGCACATCCCAGAGTGCGACAAATCCGAATTGCATATCAAACCCACGGAAGCTGACCTGGGGAGCGTTTCCCGGATTTTGGTTGTGTGTATGCATCCACTCGATCATATCCAGGACTTCGTGCGTATTCCATGTCCAAAAATACATCCCGGCGAGCGCAGATTTTGCATTGCCTCGCCCGGTTTGCACATAAGCGTTGACGCGATTGGCTTCCGGTGCATTGGCTTCGATGGCAAAGATGTTGAAGCCCTTCTCCTGCACCAGGCATTCGAGGATGCGATGCTTCATGGTGAAGAATTCACGGGTTCCATGGGTGGCCTCGCCCAGGGCCACAATGCGCGCGTCGCCGACCATGTCGAGCAGGGGGCGCAAATCGTCGCAGCCGTGGCCGGGCAAGGGGCTGTCGAACGGGATCGCGTTGGCCATGAGCCACGCGGTCACTTCCGCCGGAACGGCGAATGGGGTGGGGATAGCGGTGGGGGTAGATGTAGCGGACGGCGCGTGGGGGGGCGTGAGTGTAACAGTAGGCTGCGTTGTGGATGTTGGGGGACTGAGGTCAGTCGGGGGAGTGCCTCCGCAGGCAGCCAATAGCCACACTAGTGTAACAAGAGTAAGTCGTATTGTTTTCATAGTTGGAACATCCTTTGAGTTCATAACCTAGCATAACACTATTTGCTTACTCTATTTATACTTGAAGATATTTGTAAAGGTTCAAAAACGGGCTAAGCATTCGTAAAAATACAACTTCCCGTTTTTTTGCTCAGCCTTTGTCACGGAGGCGGTTGTAGTGGGGGAATTATTCCTTAGCTATCCCCGCTTTCGCCACGCCTGCGTAAGATGATACGTTGCCATGCCCGCGAGATAGCCCACCGCCATGTTGCTGAGCACGGAGACGCCGACGGTGATGGCAACGAAGATCAGCTCGTAATTCCACGCCAGGGTTTTGACGCCCTTCAGCAGTTGTAGCCCCACATAGAACAGCATCGCGCCGATGATGGCCTCCGGGAACACGGAGAAGAGTTGCGCTATCGAGGCGGAGAGGAACAGCCCCAACGCCACCTCGATGCCTCCCTCCAGCACGTTCGCGCCGCCTGTCCGCGCGCCGAAGGCATATTGCCCCGCCAGCCCACCCGCGCCGTGGCAGAGCGGGAAGCCGCCGAAGAACGGTACGATTGCGTTCATAATCCCCTGGTTGAGCGCGAGCTTGCGCTCGGCTACCGGTTGCTCCGGCCAGTAGGTCTTGACTAGCGCCGCTGTAGCGATAACGGCGTTCGAGGCGGTGAGCGGAATCTGCGCCAGTCCCGCGCCCAGGAAGCCCGCCCACATCTCCGCGAAGGTGAAGCGCGTGAGCGGCGGCAGGCTGAACCCCGGCGGGGCAAGGCCGCGCAGGTCGCCGCGCCAGAGTGCGATTCCCACGCCCAATGCCATCACCACCAGCCCGGCGGGCGCGTAGCGGTTGTCGCGCAGCAGCAGGATGAGTGCCAGCGCAATCGCGCCCCAGACCCAGCCCGTTGCGGCCATGCGGAGCGCCTGCAGAAGCAGCAACGCCGCCAGCGAGAACTGAATCCCACGCACGATGCACTTGGGCGTGTGGCGGGCGATCCAATCCACCACGCCAGTCGTGGCGAAGAGTAGCCACACCAGCCCCATGGTGAAGCCCGCCGCGTAGATTTGCGAGGGCGGCCATGCCTGGGCAATCGCCACCACCGCGATCACTTTCATCGGCTCGATGGGCAGCGGCAGGCGGTAGAGTAGTCCCGTGGCGATGTTTGCCAGCCCCATCATCACCAGGAAGCCGGCGGGGTTCATTCCGCAAACGACGATGTAGCCGACGGAGAGAGGAAACAGCGTGCCGAAATCCCCCATCGCGCCGCTCAATTCGCGCAAACTGAACTCGAAGGATTTGATTCTCATCTCGCCTCCTACAGCGGCCAGAGCCACAGCAGTAGCGGCACAGCGGTTGCCACGATGATCAACTCCACCGGCAGGCCCAGGCGCCAGTAATCGCCGAACTTGTAGCCGCCCGGCTCTAACACGAGCACGTTGGACTGATGCCCGATGGGGGTGAGGAAAGCGCACGAGCCGCCAATCGTCACGGCGACCAGGAACGGGTCAATCGAAGCCCCCAACCCGTGCGCCACGCCGATGGCGATGGGGGCCATCAGCACCACCGCCGCCGCGTTTTTCACTATATCGGAAAGGAACATCGTCACCAGCAGGATGAGCACCAGCATGGCCGCTGGAGAGAAGACCCCGGAAGCGCGCAAAATCTGCTCGGCGATGAGCTGCGCCCCGCCGGTGGATTCCATCGCCTCGCCCAGCGGCAGCATCGCGCCCAGCAGCACGATGATGGGCCAATCAATGCTGGCGTAGGCTTCGCGTAAAGTGAGCAGCCCGGCGATCAGCATCGCACACGCCGCCAGCGTCATCGTGATTTGCACGGGCAGCAGTCCAGTCGCCGCCGCGAGCATGGAGACGGCGAAGATACTGGTCGAGAGCAGGACGCGCCGGGGGCGTCCCAGTTGCAGCTCGCGTCCGGCAAGTGGTAAGCAGCCCAGGCTTTGTAGCGTCTCTTGCAGCGTCTCGCGCGGCGCTTGCAGCAGCAAGATATCGCCCACCGCCAGCTGGATGGTGCTGAGTTCGGCCTTGAGCCGCGCGCCGCGCCGCGAGACTGCCAGCAGGTTGACGCCGTAGCGCCAGCGCAGGTTCAGATTGCGCGCCGTCCGCCGCACCAGGGGCGATTCGGCAGTGACAATCACCTCGATGAGCGTCACTTCGCCGGATTGTAGCGCCTCTTCTCTAAGCGGTTTGGATTCGGCCAGCTCCAGCCCGGCATCGCCGACGAACGTACTGAGGGCTTCTGCATCCGCGCGCACCATGAGAATGTCTTCGGCGTACAGTACCTCAAAGCTCGAGGGGGCGGGCAGGCGTTGCTCGCCGCGTTTGATACGCACGATCAAGACATCGGCCTCGGTAATCGTCCGCAAATCGCGGACGGGTCGGCCATCCAGGGGGGAGTTGGGGGGAATCCGTACTTCGGTCAGGTAGGCTTCGATCTCGAACAGCGCGCGCGTGGTTGCGCCGCCGCGGCGCTGGGGAATGAGTCGCCAGCCGACCAGGGCGATGAAGGCGACGCTGAAAAACGTAATCCCTAACCCCAACGGAGCGAAATCGAACATACGGAACGGCGCGCCGCCGTACTGCTCGCGGAAGGTGGACATGATGATATTGGGCGGCGTCCCAATGAGCGTCATCATGCCGCCGAAGTGCGCGCTGAAGGCCAGGGGCATTAGATAGAGCGCCGGCGAGCGCCCGCTTTTGTGCGCCATGCGGATGGCGACGGGCATGAACACCGCCAGCGCGCCGATATTGTTCATAAAGGCCGAGGCGAGCGCCACCAATCCACAAAGCGCCGCTAGTTGCAGCGAGAGATTCTCACCAACGCCGCCAATCCAGCGGGCCAGCATATCCACCACCCCGGCGTTTTGCAATCCCCGGCTCACCACCAGCACCGCCGCCACCGTGATGACCGCCGGATGCCCGTAACCGGCGAAGGTCTCGCTCGCGGGGATAATTCCGAGCAGGGAGAGCAAGACCAGCCCCAGCAGGGCGACCAAATCATAACGCCAGCGGTCCCACATCGGTAACAGCAGCGTGAACAAGATGACAGCATAGACAATACCTTGTTGCAATGTCATCGTTTTTCTCCTGTGATAGAATGGCTTTGCAGCGCAATAGAGTAACAACGATTTTGGAACTTGTCCGAAAATTCTGCCGGTGGTGGGGTTCGGCAGGCTCACCCACCGCCTGCCGAACCCCGGCGGTGGTTTCGACAGGCTTAACCGCCGCCTTTGTGAATTTTCGGATAGATTCTTAGGCCGTTCCAAGAATTAAAATCGTTCCCGCGCTCGGCGTGGATTGTCAAATCCACGCCCTTTGCCCACCCGGTATCTGGTAACCCGCTGGATTTAGCAATCCCGTTGCGCTTTACTTCACGGGACGCCGTCTAACAGGAGCAAGTGGAAGAATTATTTTCTTGGAATAGCCTTATATCTGCGTGGGATACGCATAGTTTAACACGGTTCGGTAGCTTGCAAAGGTTGTAGTATAGGGTTTACGCAATCCCGCTGCCTGAGCTTGTCGAAGGCAGCGAGTCTTGGTTAGCGCGTACCCTTCGACAGGCTCAGGGTACGTTACTTGCGTAAGTCCTGAGTACTCAAAAAATATGGCCGGTCTCCAGACCGGCCACAGCAGAAGGTATGAGCATTGATGAATAAAACAAATTGTGATACTTTTATCCTGCCAAAGGGTATAACAAACGTCTACAGAAACGTAATCCAGCGGAGCGGCGCTGCGTTTGCGGATGCGGTAGTGCTGTCATGTGCCGCTCCCTGTTACTCCGGTTTCTGTCCCGACTGCACGTGCACCTCGAGATTCGGCACCGCCACCAGTTCGATGGTGGCCGAGGCCAGCATCACACGCCCCTCGGTTTCGGCGATGGCGTCGAGGATGGTCATGAAGAGCTCGTCGTGGATGGTGCGGCGGCGTTTAGCGTTCACTGGGTAGCGCAATGTGAGTTGCATCCAATTATCATTAGCGATCAGGAAAACCCGCGGGTCTACCGAGGCATGTTCAACGGGGTACTTGCGGCGCATCTTGTCCCATTCCCCCCTCACTCCCTCGATGGTAGCGCCGAGCACTGCATCGGCAGCCTGGAGCATGATCTCGCGGGTCAGATGGTGGTCGCTGCCATAGCGCACAGGAATAGCGATTTCATCCCAGATGAAGGAAAATTCTTCGGAGTAGTTGAACACCGGCTCTTTGAAGACAAATGCGTTGGAGATCCGTACAATGCGCCCGTTGTACTGGTCGGCCCTGACCCACTCGCCAATCTCCATCAGTGATGTTCGCAAAACCCCAATTTGAATGACATCGCCCCGGATGCCGCCCAGCTGCACCCGGTCGCCAACGGCATAGAATTGGCCAAAAGAAATCGCAATCCAACCGGCGATGCTGGCAATGACCTCTTGCAGCGCAAAGGCAATACCGGCGCCGGCTACACCCAATGTCACCGTCAAACCGGGCAGTTGGCCGCTGAAAATGGTAAACACCAGCAGGATTGCCGCCAGATAGCTCAGGAATTTGATGACCTGGCTCACGCTGGAAGCGGTGCGCTGATTGCGGATGTAGCGGGTGAGCCACCGTTGCATCCAGTGTGCCAGCAAGCTGATGACCAGAAAGCCGATGAGAATTGTGATTACACGGCCTACAAAAGGATCGAATAAGAAATCCATAATATCCTCAGGCATGTGGTCCTCCAGAGAGTTCTAAACCAAATCCTGCCTCCAACAGGTTAGCGTTGGAGGCAGGATAGCAATTGGGAATTTTAGTTTTCCTCGATAGGGGCGGCCTCAGCCTCCGCTAAGACTATTAACATAGGGGTATCCTTCTTCCCTACATTCAAAATTGCGCTGCGTGCAATGGCCTTGCGCTCCGCCAGTGGGCCTTGCACATAGACCTTTTGTAGTGCAAAGCCCAACACCCGCGCCTCGGCATCCAGCAGCACATCGCCCACCGTGCCAATCTTGGTCCCCCCCTCGGTTTGAATCTCGCGCCCGCGCAAACTACTGAGTGTTACAAAAGTGTCTACCTCGATAATGTTTTCCAGCCGCACTACAGTTTCCGCGCCGGCAATCAGCCAGGCGTCTACGCCGTAGACCTGCACGTTAGAGCGGGTAATCACCAAATCTTTTCGAGAAAAAAGCCCGCCCTCGCCACCAGCCAATACCGCCGTCACTCTGGTCAAGTCGCCATCAAAGTACAAGTCTTTGGCTTCGCCTAACTTCTGGCCATTGGTAATACTGATGAGCGGCTTACCCTGATGTTCGCCTGCATTGATCATAGTTTCACCTCCTGAGTAATTTGGATGTAGAATACTGCATCTTTGTCCTGCATTATGCCTATCATAAGGGTATTGTTTGAAAAGTGCAAATGTTCAGGGGGTATAGGACAAATTATTGGGGAGTTTTCCCCCTATCCCCCTGCCCCCTTTCCCCCGCAAGCAGGGGAAAGGGGGGATTTTTTTTTGAGGGAGTTTTGAGCGGCGGCTTCGCCGCCGCTCAAAACTCCCTTTATTTTCGCCGCCTCCCTGCGCCGCATAGCGGCGTGGGGAGGCGGCAAGGGAGAGGGGCAAGATTCTCAAAATGAGACAAGCTGTAAGTTTAGAGAGGTATTTTTCAGATAAGAATCGTTCTTTATCCAATAATTTGTCGTATACCCATGTTCTGGCGGGTGAACCTGGCACGTGGATTGACAGCGGCTCTACAGAGCGATAGCCCTGCGCTATCACGGTCTTGACAATCTTGACGTGTAGGGTATAGTTCATCGTATAAATACGATATAAGGAAATACAATGACAACTTCAGCCTGTTGCCTGGCTATACCGAAAGTCTGCTACGCGCTTGAGATCTCCGGCGCGGATCAAGAACGGCTGGTGGCGATGTTCAAAGCATTGGGCAATCCGCTACGCTTCGAGATTCTCAAGTTTTTGGTCGCGCATCCGGGCTGCATCACAGGCGATATTGTCGAGCACCTGCCCATCGCTCAAGCGACGGTCTCACAACACCTGAAAGTTCTGCGCGATACCGGTTGGATTGCGGGCACTATCGAAGGCCCGGCGCGGTGTTACTGTCTGAATGTGGAAAACATCACCTGGTTCCGCGCCCAGATCCAAGCGATTTTTTAACCCCTAAGTGAGGTTGATGTATGGTTACAACTTGCTGCGCACCAGTTTCGACCGCTACGCCGCCTGACATGGCGCAACTCCGTGCCATCACAAGCGCACTCGGTTTTGCTGAGCGGTGGGATCACTTTCTGGCGCGGTGGGGCTACCGGCGCGGCGAGCATCGCGTGCTGCCCGGACTCTACGCGCTGGGCCAGCCGACGCCGGAATCGCCAGTTTTCGTGACCGCCAACTATACATTGAGCTTCGATGCGGTCCGCGTGGCACTTAAAGGTGTGGATGGCTACATCCTGGTGCTCGACACACACGGCGTCAATGTGTGGTGTGCGGCGGGCAAGGGAACGTTCAGCACGGATGAGATTGTGCGTCAGGTGCTGGCAACCCGGCTGCATGGGGTGATTAAACACCGGCGGCTGATTTTGCCGCAACTGGGCGCGCCGGGCGTGGCTGCGCACGAGGTCAAACAGCGCACCGGTTTCACAGTGGAATACGGGCCGGTGCGCGCCAGCGATCTGCCCGCATATCTGGCGACCCATCAAGCCACGCCGGAAATGCGTCGTGTGCGCTTTCCGCTGTGGGAGCGGCTGGTACTGGCTCCGATGGAACTCGTGCATGTTGTGCTGCCATTGCTGGCAGCGGCGGTCGTGTTAGTTTTTGTGGCCGGGCCACTCGTGGCAGGGGCTGCTGTCGCGGCGACATTGGCCGGGACTGTGTTGTTCCCCATCCTTCTGCCCTGGCTACTCACGCGCGACTTCAGCAGCAAGGGTTTCATCCTGGGCGGTTTGGCAACGCTGCCGTTCGCACTGGCGACGCGGAGCTGGCTCACCGCGCTGGCGCTGCTGTTGGCATTTCCACCGGTGACGGCCTACCTGGCGCTGAACTTCACCGGCGCGACGCCGTTCACCTCCAAGAGCGGGGTCAAGCGCGAGATGGCAACGTACATCCCCCTCATGGCCTGGATGTTTGGGATTGGTGTGGTGCTGAATCTGGTAGCGGTTGCGCTGCGTTAGGGGTTTAGATTTTTTTCTACCGTACATCTAGATTAAAAACACGGCACATGGTAAAATCCCCCTTACTTGGGATCAAAAAGGGGAGGCTACCATGAATGATCGCGTGAAAGTGTACACCGAAGTGCTGCAAACGCT
>Ga0334882_1001371_pt1 | contig 29433 bp, 19 predicted proteins | sample GraSluR1_MG_5_FD_207226 | JGI IMG/M metagenome (GOLD analysis project Ga0334882, IMG submission 207226) | Sludge microbial communities from methane-producing bioreactor in Wageningen University, Netherlands - Granular Sludge_15_04-R1 | ecosystem: Engineered > Bioreactor > Anaerobic >... | reverse complement strand
ATCGTCCTGGAGGAAGTCGACACGCCCCCTGTGGGGCCTCGGGACGTGCTGGTGAAGGTCCAGACAAGCCTCATCAGTCGCGGCTCCGAGCTGGGCGGCAGGTACCTGCAGCAGGCCTCCGTCGACGCCTCCGTCATGGGCTACGCCGCCTCGGGTGTGGTGGCGCAGGTGGGCGACGCGGTGGCGGAGCTGAACGTCGGCGACCGTGTGGCGGCCCTCAAGCCCCATGCGGAGTATGTGGTGGCCAACCTCGACGACCAACGCCACCGGCCCCCGGTGGTGAAGCTCCCCGACAGCGCCTCCGGCGATGACGGCATGATGTGGCCTTTTTGCACCAGCGGCTGCATGTGGGCGCAGAACGCCGACATCAAGCCCGGCGATGACGTGGTGGTGGTGGGCCAGGGTCTCATCGGCAGCACCATGATGCAGCTCGTACGCCGCTGGGAGCCGGGGCGCGTCATCGCCATCGACGCGCTGCCTTTGCGCTGTGAGATTGCGCGCCGGATCGGCGCCGACGAAGTCATCGATGCTTCCGCCGCCGATCCGGTGGAAAGGGTGCATGCGCTCACCGGCGGTAGGGGCGCGCGGATTGTCATCGAGGCGGTGGGCGGCAAGTGGGCCGCGCAGGCCTTCCCCCAGATCCAGCGCATGGTGGCCCACGGCGGCAATGTCCTGCTCATCGGTCTGTACCAGGACGGCCCCCTGCCCCTCGATGCATCGCTGGCCATGGCCCACCGGATCATCGGCGGCGGCAGTGGCTCCACCCCCCGGCCCGTCTTCTCCGACATGGCCCTGGAGATCCTGGCCTCCGGCACTTTCCGCACCGCCGACATGGTCACCCACCGTTTCCCGGCCGCCCGGGCCAGGGAGGCCTTCGACCTGCTCTACGAGCACCCCGGGGAGGCGCTGGGCGTCGCGCTGGTGTGGGAGTAGACGCCTGTCTGGGCGCAGTGCTTGACGTTTGGCGCAGGTTCCGGGGCGTGGCCCTGGCGTTCGCAGCCGCGCCGTTGGCCACCCTCCCGCCTTGCGGGATCGCGGCCTGGCCGTGGCGCCGGCCGAGGCGAAGCTCCGCGCCGTGCTCGTCGGTCCGCGGCGGAGCTTCGCCAGACGGCGCCCTCGGCCCGGTCCGGACGGTATCGCCGTATCCGGCGCCGGTCCGCCTCGGGAGCGCGTCATCGCCCTTGCCGTCACCTTTCCTTGCGCAGACGTGCCCTGCTTGACGCGTCCCGCGCGCACGTGCGAGAATAGCCGCGCAACGGCCGGGCCGCACCGACCACAAATCGCCCCCCTGAGGACACACACAGACCATGATCATCCTCATCGACAACTACGATTCGTTTACCTACAATCTGGTGCAGTATCTCTCCATGCTGGGCGAGAGCGTGGAGGTGTACCGCAATGACAAGATCTCCGTGCAGGAAGTGGAGGACAAGGGCCCGGAACGCATCGTGATCTCCCCGGGGCCGTGCACACCCTCGGAGGCCGGGATCTCCTGCGATCTCATCGCCCACATGGCCGGCAAGGTGCCCATTCTCGGCGTGTGTCTGGGCCACCAGTCCATGGGGCAGGTCTTCGGCGGGAAGGTGGTACGCGCCGGGCGCCTGATGCACGGGAAGACCTCGCCCATCCACCACGACAACAGGACGATCTTCGAGGGTCTCCCCAACCCCTTCGAGGCCATTCGGTACCACTCCCTGTTGGTGGAGCGCGAGAGTCTGCCGGATTGCCTGGAGATCTCCGCGGAGAGCGATCAGGGCGAGATCATGGGACTGCGGCACAAGCACTATCCGATCGATGGCGTCCAGTTCCACCCCGAGTCTGTCATGACCCGCCCGGGGATGGATCTGCTGCGCAACTTCCTCAAGCGCGAGGTCGTGGCGTAGGCGCGCGGGCAGAGCAACCGCGCCGTGCCCGGCCAAACACGCCGGCCATGGCGCGCTCCGGATGCCCGGCGCAGGTCCATGGCCGATCCGGTGCGGAGGGATTGGAGCTCGCGATGTCGAATAGCGCTGCGCCGTCGTCACGCGCCGGCCGCCGGCCCCGGCGGCCGCTCTCGGGACATCGCCCGCCAAAGGGAGGCTGCCATGCTCAAGCACGCACTGGCCAAGGTCGTGAACTTCGAGAGTCTCACCGCTCAGGAAGCCCATGACGCCATGTGCGTGATCATGCAGGGCGAGGCCACCGACGCGCAGATCGGGAGCCTGCTGGTCGCTCTGCGCATGAAGGGCGAGACCCCCGCGGAGATCGGCGGGTTCGCTCGGGCGATGCGCGAGAGCGCGGTGCAGATCACCAGCAAGCACGGGAATGTGGTGGACACCTGCGGTACCGGCGGGGATTCGGCAGACACCTTCAACATCTCCACGGCGGCGGCCTTCGTCGCCGCCGGAGCGGGGGTGCCGATCGCCAAGCACGGCAACCGGGCGGTGTCCAGCAGGTGCGGCAGTGCCGATGTGCTGCGCGAGCTGGGGGTCAATGTGGAGGCTCCGCCGGAGACGGTCTCCGAGTGCCTGGATGAGCTGGGGATCGGCTTTTTGTTCGCTCCCACATTGCATCCGGCCATGAAGTACGCCATCGGCCCGCGGCGGGACCTGGGCCTGCGCACGGTGTTCAACGTTCTGGGCCCGCTCACCAATCCGGCGGGCTCCAGGCGCCAGGTGATCGGCGTGTTCGACGCGCAGTTCACCGAGCTTCTGGCCTCCGCCCTTCTGGAGTTGGGAGCGGATCATGCCCTGGTGGTTCACGGGCTGGTGGGAATGGACGAGCTATCCACCTGCGGCGACACGCAGGTCACGGAGTTGCGCAACGGCGCGGTCCACAGCGCCCTGTGGGGACCGGAGCAGTTCGGGCTAGAGCCCGCGGAATTGGACGCACTCGTCGGAGGTCCGCCGGAGAGGTCGGCGGCGATGCTGCTCGCCGTCCTGCAGGGCGAGGAAGGCCCCAGACGCGACGTAGTGCTTCTCAATGCCGCCGCCGCCATCTACGTGGGGGGCAAGGCCGTCGACATGCACGAAGCGCTCTCCGTGGCGCGGCAGTCCATCGACTCGGGGGCCGCGGCCGCCAAGCTCGTGGCACTGCGGGAAGCCACGAGATGACGCATCTTCCCGTGCCTCCGCTGTTTACATACTTCTGTGGGCGGATTATGTTTGGGTCATCGGCAGATGGGGCATACTACAATCGCAACCAGGGGAAACAGAGAACAGGGAAGAAGAGGTGGACGTAGGGGTAGCGGTCACCGAGACTGCTGCGGATAGCCCCCAAGACGTCGAAGGGATGTGATGGCTGCATAGCCACGACACCGGACCTCTTGAGAACCCGCCTGGCCTGACCGGTGAAGGTTAAGCATACGGTCCTATCGCGCACCTCCAGAAGCTGCGCACAACGGACCGACTGAGGCAGAAAGCCTCAAGCGCAACCGGGACAGAATCAGCCAGGCGGGTTCAACTTTGTCTGCAGGTTTGCCGTCCCCGGCAGCCCCTCCCAACCCCGGTAACCCACTTGTCCTGGCATCCGTCATCCCGCCCCCGGGTTTGCCTCTTGGCGCGCCATCGGTGGTCGTCTCGCCTGCCCCCGCGGGCCTCTAGTCCCAATCGATGGTTCTCAGGGCCGTGAAGTCCTCGTCCCCGAGCGCGTTGGCGTGGAAGATGCAGATGCCGTCGGCACCGGCGCGCCTCGCCATTTCGATCTGCTCCATCATCTGCGGTGTACCGATCTCTCCCAGACTGCTCTTGCGCCCGATCCCCGCGTACCACAGCACATCCGAGCCCGCAAGCAGCCCGGTATGCTCCTCGAGGAACCGCGCGAAGCGATCGTTACACGGGTTGTAGCTCATCGGGCATACGGCGTCCACCAGCTCGTCGGCGGCCCACTCCGCCCAGTCCTGGCCCTCGGCCACGGCGTCTTTGAGATACCTGGCCCGTGCGGCCATGGAGAGCGGCACCCCGGCGTCGTCCGCGGCGTCACGCAGGCCCTGCACCAGCGCCTTGACGAAGCCCCCGCGCATCTGGATCTCCTTGTACAGCACCGCCGGACGCTGCAGGTCCTCTAGGCTGGGGACTTCCTTGCCCAACCAGTCCATCCGCTCGGTCCGGCAGCGCTCGCAGCGGCAGGGATGGGTGTCGAGCACCGCGCTATTGGGGTAGCGGACGTAGTCCATGTGCAGGCCGGTGGGCTCGTAGTCGTCCAGCATCTCCTGGGCAACGCGCACGGTGAGCTGTCGGTTTTCGGCCCAGGATGCACAGGGCCATCCTCCGGCCCACGAGGGGAGGTTGTCGATCTCGCCGGGGTCGTACATCCCCGCTCCGCGGACGCCCACCGCTCCCAGCCCAATGATGGGATGGACCTCGATATCGAATTCCGTGCCGGCCTGGATGGCAGGGCGCAGGAGGTCCCGCTCCGCCTCGCCCAGGACCCGGCTGCGGAAGTACGACTTCCCGTGGGTCAGCACGAAGGCGTAGTAGGTGCTCACGTGGCTCCGGGCGAGTCTCTCAAAGCCACGTCGGAAGTCGTCCAGGCTGTCCTGTCCGACCGGGTATTCGGAGTACGGATGTCCCCACACTGCGAGGGCCATTGGTCCTGGCCTCCCTTGCCAAAGGGAGCGGAAGGGTCTCTTCCGCTCCCGTCCGCGGCGCCGGCGGCGCTGCGGTTGCGTCTCGTATTGTGCCGACTGACGACGTGTGACCCTCCGCCCGGCCCACGTGCCTCTCCCGCATCCCCGTCTTTCGATGGGCAGGCACGCAGTTCCCGCTCAATGGTGGGCACCAGGCGCGCTGGGCCGCCGGTCGCGCTCGGATGCAGCGACGGGCCTGCCTAGGCACCCAGCATCTGCTTGATGTTGCGCAGTATCTTCTCCGGAGACGGGATGTTCTCTTGCTCCAGAGGGGTGGCCATCGGCGGCGGCACGTCGTGAGCGGCCACCACGCGGGCCGGCTTCTTCATCACATCGAAGCAGCGGTCCTGCACGACGTACGCGATGTGCTCGCCGTAGCAGCCCACCGAGGGCGCCTGCTGGACCACCAGCAGATGGCCGGTCTTGGCCACGGAAGAGGCGATGGTGTCCACGTCCAGCGGAACGAGCGTCCGCGGGTCGACGATCTCCACCGAGATGCCCTCCTCGGCGGCGAGCTCGGCGGCCGCCACGGCCCGCCAGTACATGTAGCTGTAGGCGACCACGGTGATATCGGAGCCCTCGCGGGCGACCTTCGCCACACCGATGGGAACGGTGTAGTCGTCCTCGGGCACCTCGTCACGCTCGGTGTAGCAAAGCTGGTGCTCGATGAAGACGATCGGGTTGTCATCGCGGATGGCGGCCTTGAGCAGGCCCTTGGCATCGTAGGCGGTGCTGGGGGCGATGACCTTGAGCCCGGGGATCATGGTGACGACGGCCTCGAGGCTCTGCGAGTGCTGGCCTGCATAGCCCTTGCCGCCACCGATACTGGTGCGGATCACCATGGGGATCTTGGCCTTGCCGCCGAACATGTAGCGGTTCTTGGCGGCCTGATTGCCGGTCTGGTCCATGGTCATGAGGATGAAGTCGATGTACATCAGCTCAACCACCGGCCGCAGCCCGGCCATGGCCGCGCCCACACCCGTGCCGACGATAGCGGCCTCGGAGATGGCGGTGTTGAACACGCGCTCACGGCCGAAGACCTCCAGCAGCCCCTTGGTCGCCTGGAACGCACCGCCGTAGTCGGCGACATCCTCGCCGTAGAGGACCACGCGCTTGTCGCGAAGCATCTCCTCGGTCAGGGCCTCGATGATCGCATGGCGGTAGAGAATCTTCCCATTGGCGTCGCGGTTCTGCGTGATGGGCTCGGCGTGCAGGGCCTCGCTCGGAGTGGTCCACTTGGGGTCGAGGTCCTCTGAGGTGGTGTCCGAGAACAGGCCCTCGTAGATGGTGGCGGGGTCCGGGTCGGTGGCGTTGTAGGCGTAGACCGCGGCACGTTCCACACGGTCGCGAGCCAGATCGCGGCGCAGCCGGATCTCCTCCTTGGAGGCCACGTCGGCCTTCACCAGGGCGGTGGCATAGGTCTTGATGGCGTCCTTGTTCTGCCAGGCCGCTTCCTCTTCTTCCGTCCGGTAGGTCATGCGATTGTCACTGAGCGAGTGGCCCATGTAGCGGTACGTCATGGCCTCGATGAGCACCGGGCCCTGGCCGTTGCGGCACAGCTCGGCGGCGCGCCGGACCGCGTCGCGGACGGCCAGTACGTCCATGCCGTTCACCACTTCGGCGTGCATGTTCGCGGCATTGTAGCCGGCGCCGCGCTGCGCCAGGTACTCCACGCCCGTGACCTCACCGCGTGCCTGGCCGGTCATGCCGTAGTTGTTGTTCTCAATGACCCAGATCACGGGACAGCCGCGCTTGAACTGGCCCATGGCGGCGAAGTTGTAGGCCTCGTGGGCGATGCCGTTGTTGGTGGCGCCGTCGCCGACGAAGGACAGGCAGATGCGGCCATTGCCCAGCTTGTCCGAGGCCATGGCGGCGCCGGCGGCGATGGCGTACGAGCCGCCGACGATGGCATTGGCACCCAAATGGCCGGCGTGGAAGTCGGCGATGTGCATCCCGCCGCCACGGCCGCGGCAGTAGCCCTCTTCCTTCCCAAACAGCTCGGCCATGGTGCGGTTCATGTGCACCTGCAGCGCGCAGTCCAGAAGCCCGCGCGGGTCATCCTTGTCCACCTCGGTGCCGACGAAGTCGGCCAGGAAGTCCACGGTCTGCTTCTCCAGAGCGCAGGCGCCCTTGGCAATGCCGTGCCCGTGGCCGCGGTGGGTGCTGGTGATGTAGTCGTCGGCGTTGAGCACCGAGATGGCCCCGACCGCCACCGCCTCCTGACCGATCGAGAGATGCGTGGCCCCGACGAACTTGTACTGCTCGAGGGCCTCGAATTTCCCGTTCTTGAGCTTGACGATCATCTCCTCGAAGTTGCGGATCTCCAGCATGTGATCCAGGAGGCTGATCGCCTCCTGTTTGGTCATGCCGGCGGCCATCTCCGAGCTGATGTCGCCGCTGTAAGAGAACATGGGGATTGGAGGGAACGTGATCTTTCCGGGCTCGAACTGGGGCAAGACGTTGATGTCTCTGGGCATTGAGATGCACTCCTGCTATTTGGCAAGCCGCCGCCCGAGGACGACGGGCATCGCTGGTCGCATACAAGCTGAGATTATGCCACATCGTGGGGGCGATGTCCAATGCCGGAGAAGCCGGGAACGGCAACACCTCGCCACGGAGACATGGAGACCGGGGAGATGCAAGGAGAACTGGGGGTGCGGCGAACGACTCAACACAGAGACGCAGAGACACGGAGAGCACAGGGAATGAACGAGCACGGTGGAACGGCCTGGGATCGAGAGCACGGTAGAGCGGGCAGAGACCGGCGAGAGGGCAGCAAGGGCCTGCGCGTCGTGCTCGCGCAGGGCGGGACCGGCGCCTCGCCGGTCTGCTACGTCTTGCGCTCCTTCGTCTTGGCCGCCGGGAACAGGACATTGTTGAGGATCAGCCGGTAACCGGGGGAATGGGGGTGCAGGGCCAGGTCCGTGGCGGGCTCGCCCACGATGTGGGCGTAGTCCTCCGGGTCGTGGCCGGCGAAGAAGGTGAAGGTGCCCTTGCCGTAGTCGCCGTGGATGTACTTCACCTTGTCCCGGCCCGGAAAGTCGCCCAGGACCATGACGGTGCTCTTGAGCCGGCTGCGGCGGAAGGCCGTGGTCTGGCCGAGGAAGTCGGCTAGCGCCCTGACATGACACTGGGTGAGCATTGTGGCGATGGGGTCCTGCCGGGCGGAGAACTCGAAGAGCGTGTACTTCTCGCCACCGGAGATCATGCTGCCTCCCGGTGGCGGCACGTCGATGTCGGAGAACTCGGTATCGAAGGCGTTGGTCACGAGCGCGAAGTTGCGGAAGGCCAGCGTCGGGCCGAAATCCAGGGCGGCGTTGGGGTCACTCACCGTCGGCGTGCCATCGATCTCGCGGGGCACGATGTCCACGCCCTGTGCGGCCAGAGCGATATCCAGTGTGTCGGTGGCCGTGCACATGGCGAAGAGGAAGCCGCCCTGATGCACCCACTGCGCGATGCCCAGAGCCACGGCACCCTTGAGGGCCGGCACAGTGTCGAAGCCCAGCTCCTTGGCGGTGCGCCGCGAGGTCAGCACGGTCCGCCGGTACCACGGCTCATGCTGGTAGGTGGCGAAGAACTTGCCGAACTGCCCGGTGAAGTCCTCGTGGTGCAGATGCAGCCACTCGTAGTCCGCAAGCCTGCCCTGGAGCACCTCCGGATCCCACAGCTTGTCGTACTCAATCTGGGCGTACTCCAGCGCGAGCCTCACCGCATCGTCCCACGGTTCTGCGTCCGGAGGGACGTAGACGCCGACCCTCGGTGCCTTGGTGAGGACAATGCGCTCCATGTTGCCCCGCCCGATCTCGGCGTGGACCCCGGCGATTTGGGCGGCCCCGGCAGGCGTGAAGGACACGTGCATCTCCGCGGCCCGTGCCCTGACGTCCGGCCGGTCCGGCAGGACAAATGCGCCGCAGCGGTAGTTCAGCAGCCATTCGCACTCATACAGCCGCGGCTCCTGCAGGCACCAGTACGTGACCCCGTACGCCCGCAGGTGGTCGGTCTGGGTCTCATCCATGGGGACCAGGAGCACCTGGGCGTGGGCGGATGCCGCCAGAGCCAGGATGGCGAGCACGATCGGGCGACGGATGCGGCATGCGCTGAATGCTGGATGGCGTACCATGGTGGAGTGCGGCCTCGAAAGCGTTCGGCGTGGATGGGCACATCCCAGGCCTGTCATACCACACTGCAAGAGGACGCGCAGGAGTGCCGGAGAGTTCCCATGCCGTTGCGGTCCCCGCCCTTGCCACCGTCGTTGCCACCGCCGCTATCCCCGCCGTCTCCGTCCCCGCCGCCCCGTCGTTACCCCTTGACTCGCCCCGACTCTTGCCATAGACTGTGTGACGACAGGAGCTTATCCTCATGCAATCGTGCGAAGGGACAACTCGAGCCTGGTCTTGGCGGCGCTTCACATAGCGTGAGTCGCCCCTGCATGGTGCCTGTCTGCTCGCACCGCCATACACCGTAACATGCAGCCGTGGGTTGGCTCACAACGCCCACGGCTTCTGTGTGTCTGCCTACCTCAACGCCGTGGGCTTCGGGCCCCACGGCGTTTTCGCGTTTCTTACTACAAGCGAAGGGAAGTCTGATACATGAGCACCGACACCAGAGCCGGTCGCTTCGGTCGCTACGGTGGCCAGTTTGTCCCGGAGATGCTGATGTCCGCCGTTCAGGAGCTGGAGAGCGCCTACGATGAGGCCAGGGCGGACCCGGGGTTCCAGGAGGAGCTGGACACCTACCTGCGCGAGTACGTGGGGCGGCCGTCGCCGCTCACCTTTGCCCCCCGTATGAGCGAGGAGGTGGGCGCGAAGGTGTACCTGAAGCGCGAGGACCTCAACCATACCGGCTCGCACAAGATCAACAACACCATGGGCCAGGGGCTGCTGGCCAGGCGTATGGACAAGCCCCGGCTCATTGCCGAGACCGGCGCCGGGCAGCACGGAGTGGCCACAGCCACCGTCGCCGCGCTCTTCGGCATGCAGTGCGCCGTGTACATGGGAGCCGAGGACATCCGGCGTCAGGAGCTCAACTGCTTCCGGATGGAGCTGTTGGGCACCGAGGTCGTACCCGTCACCACGGGGACCGCGACCCTCACCGACGCCCTGGATGAGGCCATGCGCGACTGGTTGGCCAACTCGGAGGACACCTTCTACGTCCTGGGCACCGTCTGTGGGGCCCACCCGTACCCCACGATGGTCCGCGACTTCCAAAGCGTTGTGGGGCGCGAGATACGCGCCCAATGCCTGGAGCACGAGGGCCGCCTCCCCACGCACATCGTGGCGTGCGTGGGTGGGGGGAGCAACTCCATCGGCGCCTTCCATGACTTCATCCCCGACAGTCAGGTCAAGCTCATCGGCGTGGAGGCCGGCGGGCATGGTCTGGACACCGCCGCCCATGCCGCCACGCTCAGCAAGGGCACCTTCGGTATCCTCCACGGGTCGGCGGAGTACGTGCTGCAGGACGAGGACGGTCAGGTCCTGCCCGCCCATTCCGTGTCGGCGGGTCTGGACTATCCCGGCGTGGGCCCGGAGCACTGCATGCTCAAGGACACCGGTCGTGCCCAGTACGTGGCCGCCACGGACGGCGAGGCTCTGGACGCCCTGTGCCGGATGTCGGAGCTGGAGGGCATCATCCCGGCGCTGGAAAGCGCCCACGCGGTGGCGGAGGTGTTCAAGCGCAAGGGGCAGTTCGCGGCGGATGATATCGTCGTCATCAATGTCTCGGGCCGTGGGGATAAGGACGTGGCCGAGGTCAAGCGCATCCTCAAGGGTGCGTAGGTGGGACGGTCGGGGACGCTTTCCAGAACAGACCCGGGGGGCAGCCTTGCCCGCCCGGACATTGCCGCTCAGGAGTGGTACCTGATGAACCGTATCCTCGCTGCCTTCTCCGCGGCCAGAAGTGAGAACCGTGGCGCGTTGGTGGTCTACGTCTGTGCCGGCGACCCGAGCCTGGAAGTCACCCGCGATGTGGTGCTCGCCATCGCACAGGCGGGGGCCGATGTAGTCGAGTTGGGGATCCCCTACACCGATCCCGTTGCCGATGGCCCAACCATTCAGGCCGCCGCCAGGCGAGCGCTGGAGGGCGGGACGAGGGTGGCCGGGGTGTTGGAGTGTGCCGCCCAGATCAGGGCGCAGTCCGAGGTGCCGCTGGTGGTGATGTCCTCCATCAGCCCCACCTTCCGTTTCGGCCTGGACCGCTTCGCCGCCGAGGCGAAGGCCTCGGGCATCGACGGCGTCCTGTTCAGTGACCTGCCCATCGAGGAGAGCGGGCCGTGGCAGGAGGCGGCCGCGGCCCGCGAGATCGGTACGGTGTTCCTGGTGGCGCCCAGTACCCCACAGGAGCGCATGAAGCAGATTGCCCGCGCAACCACGGGGTTCGTCTACGCCGTGGCCCGCGCGGGGACGACCGGGGCTCGTGAAGAGCTGCCCGAGGAGCTGCCCGCGATGCTGCAGCGGCTGCGGGCCACCACCGACAAGCCCATCGCCGTGGGCTTCGGCATTGGCACGCCGGAGCAGGTGAGGACGGTGTGCTCCCTCGCCGACGGCGCCATCGTGGGCAGTGCGGTGGTCAAGACCATCGCCGATGCCGCCGACCCGGTGGCCGCGGCGGCCGAGCTGGTAGCGAAGCTGGCCGAGGGGAAGCGATAGGCCACCAGAGGCGGGACATACAACGCGGCAGCGCAGGGGCAGACCGCGCTGCCGCGTGCCCCGCCGCCGACACGATGGGGCCGTCCGGTGGTTGGCAACCGACAACCCGACACACGTGGACGGCCGCTGAGAATCGGGCTACTCGTTGGGCCAATCCCCACCCGGCGCCTGCCCGGAGTAGATGCAGGTCCCGGGCTCCACACCCGCTCTTGTCTCCACGGCGAAGGGGCCCGAGTTCTTCGCGTACCACTTCACATGGCCGTCGAGGAAGCAGAAGTTCTTGCCCCCGTTGTGGAACGTGGCCTCATTGGGACTGGCGGCCTCCGAGGTGGACTGCTTGAAGTTCTCCGCCGTGGCGTCCTCCCAACTGAAGGGCTCATAGGACCCCTTCTCAAACAGCATCACAACGCTGGAGATGTTCCACGGCGTGTCCATGGCGATGCCGCTGACGTAGCGGGGCATGGAGTAACTACGCTTGTTGCGGCCGAAGGGGTTGCTGGGACAGATCAGGAGCTGCTTGTTGCGGGAGTAGGCCTGGATCTGCTCGTCCCAGGTGTACGGATGCCCGGGCAGCCGGCCGCTGCCATCGGGCTCGCCCCCCACCAGCGACCATAGGGGCATGATGCCCTCATAGTCGTCGCAGTACATGATGATGCTCATTCCGAGCTGTTTGAGGTTGGACTGGCACGAGGCCTGTCGGGCCTTCTCCCGGGCGCGGGAGAAGACAGGGAAGAGGATCGCGGCGAGAATGGCGATGATCGCGATGACAACCAGCAGTTCGATGAGGGTGAACCCGCATCGGCGCGTCATTGGACACCTCCACATGGACAGGTACTGACCGTATCCTTCTTCGACGCAGCCGGCGATGTCCCTGCTGTGAAGCAGGTAACAGGAAACAGGTGACAGGAAAGGCAGCTACGGCAGGAACGGTCCCGCGGGGCGGGAGCAGGAACGGCGGACCTTGGTCCTGTCCGCCATGACACCTCACCCTACGCCAATGTCCTTGTCGTTATACTGTCCATCCTGTCCCAGGGTCGTTGCCGTCATCCTGTCCATCCGCCGTTATCCTGTCCATCCTGTTCGACTGCGGTTGCCGTCATCCTGTCCATCCGCCGTTATCCTGTCCATCCTGTTCGACTGCCGTTGCCGTCATCCTGTCCATCCGCCGCTATCCTGTCCATCCTGTTCCGCTGCCGTTGCCGTCATCCTGTCCATCCGCCGTTATCCTGTCCATCCTGTTCGACTGCCGTTGCCGTTGTCGTTGCCGTCGGTGTCGCCGTCGCCCCGCACCCCGAACACGTCCCTGATCGCCTCCAGGTACCCCATCCCCGTCACGGTGTCCGGCTCGAGGTAGCTGCCCTCGGTCCACTCGTTCCAGGCGTTGACGTTCACGATCCCGGCAGTGTGGGGGGCCGCGTCCATCCGCTGCTTGATCGTCTGCAGCGCCTCACGGAACCGTTCAGGACTGTTGCCCGAGAGGCTCGGGGAGAAGGGGTAGCCCACGTTGGCGAAACCTTCGGACTGCACGGTCCTGGGCGAGGAGTCCCAGCCCATCGAGGCGTTCGGGTAGTACGGCAAGGGGATCTGCCGGACCGCCTGCTCCCAGTAGGCCATGTAGGCATCTCGGGCCAGATCGTAGTCGGTCTCCGGGAAGTGCTCCATGCCGTAGTGATGGACCCAGACGTAACTGGTGAAGCTGTCGAAGCCAAGGTCGGCCAGCAATCGCGCGGGGTCGGCAGGGGTGCTCTCTCCGGGCAGTACCGGCCGCCCCCAGACCACGGCATTGAGGTGCAGGTCCGGGAAGCCGGTGGCCCGGGTGACCTCTCGGAACCGGTCAAGGGCTTCCCGTGTCTGCGCGACACCGCCGAGGCTCTCCACCAGCTTGCCCAGCTCGTAGACGGAGAAGTACGGGCGGCCATCTACCATGAAGTGCGAAGGGTGGGTGAAGTACCGCTCCACCACGTGGTGCACAATGGTGTCGAAAGTCTGGCGGGTGACGACGCCCGGGTACTGCACGACCCGCGGGTCAAGGTACTTGGCCGGGTGGATGTTGAGCCAGTCGTGGTTGGCCCACATGCAGCAGAACTTGACCCGGTGGTTGTTGGCGGCACCCAGATAGCCCTCCTCCAGGCAGCGCTGCAGGTAGGGCCCATCGTCGTACCAATACCAGTCGAAGATCCAGAAGTCCACCCCGTGCTCGGCGGCGGCGTCGATCTTGGCCTCCATCACACCCGGGTCCGCCTCATCCTGATAGCCCCACAGCGGCACGCGGGGTTGCCGGTGGCCGGGGAAGCGGGGGCGGGCGAGCTTGACCAGCTCCCACTCGGTCCAGCCCTTGCCGTGGGCCGCCTCATTGCGGCTATCCACATGGTAGTTGGGGAAGTAGTAGACGCCCACCTGATACGGCCGGTTGCCGCTGTCGGCTGCCATGACGGATCACCGTTCTCGGGGAGCAGGCTGTCGCCCGCGTATCGTTGCGCTTGGCTACCTCGCCACCGCTGGTCCTAGCCTTCGGCTGCGCCGCCCACCCAGGTGAGGGGCACCAGGCAGTCGTCGTCGCAGTCGGTGCCGTGGGAGCCCCCGGTCTCGGTGTCGTGCTGGCCGTGGTCGGCGGTGATGATGACGCTGTAGCCCTCGCGCCCCAGGGCCTCCACCATCCGTCGCAATCTCTGGTCGGTCTCGTGGAGTGTGGGCAGAACCTCCGGGGACGAAGGACCGTGCTTGTGGAACACATCGTCCGTGCTCCCGAGCTGGACGATCGTGAACTCGGGCTGGTACTCGCGGGCGATGCGCAGCGCGATCCGCTCCACCTCGGCGTCCGTGTTGTTCTCGGCAACTCCGGGAATGTCGGCATGGCGCGCCAGGAGCTCGGCCCCGGTGTAGCCGCGGCGCCCGACGCCGGCACTGTGGTAGCCCTCGGCACGGAGCAGCTCGAACAGGGTCTCGCAGCGGAAGTCGTCGGTGAACGCTCCGATCTGGTGCACGGACTTGTCGACACCCGAGACCATGGTGGCGAAGTTCACCGGGGTGATGCTGGGCATGACGCTGCGCAACAGCATGCAGTCTTCGCGGCAAAGAGAGTCGAGATAGGGCATCTCGGCGCGCCAGCGCTCCAGGATGGAGTACCCCAGGGCATCGGGGGCGACCACGGCTATGCGCTCGGTGCCGGCGAGGGCTTCGACGATGGGGAAGATGGGCTCCGCCTCGCACTGGGCGGGGGCGGGGAGGCCGAGGATGGCGCTGATGGTGGGTGCAAGGCAGGTCATGGAGTGTTGCTGCATGGCTGAATGATGTCCATTCCTGTAGAGGCGCTCCGCCGCGACGACGGGTCATCACCAAGACCGTTCGGCCTAGCGCGCGCCCCCACCTCCCTGCCTCGCCTGACAAGGTCTCATCTGGTCTGGGCGCGAACTTGTTCTGCTCTCACATCCACCCGTCCCGACACCGCTCCCGGAGGCCTCCCATGCCCCGCCGTCTGCCAGTGTCCCTCTTGCCTGCCCTCATCCTCTGCGGCGTGCCCGCCTCCGCTCAGGACGATGCCCCGGCGCTGCCCGGCGCGACGCTCTCCGTCGATTCCACCTTCCCCGGCTATTCGCCGGGAGTGCTCGCGGACGGCAAGTGGATTGCGCCCGGGCAGGAGACCACGCAGGACACCGGCAGCCCGGATCGCCTGGGCAACCACGGGAACACCTGGGTCTCCTCGGCGACGGAGGGTGTGGAGCACTGGGTGCGACTGGACTGGCCTGCGGCGGTGGAGGTCGAACGGGTGGCCATCTGGTGGGCGGGCGACGCGTGGTTCCCGCGGGCCTTCCGCATCGAGACCCTCAGCGACGAGTCCTGGGTTCCGGTGACGGCCGTCGGCAAGTGGTTCTCGGCCACGGAGCGCCGCAGCGTCTTCACCTTCGCTCCGCTGCGGACCCAGGCCCTGCGCCTGGTCCAGCACCCCAACGGCAGCGGAGAGCGGGGTCTCATGGCCTGCCAGGAGGTATCCGCCTTCGCTCCCGACGGCTCGGAGCCCGGGGTAGAGGGCGCTCAGGAGCTCTCCAGCCAGGAGCTGCGGGCTATTGAGCCCCTGGAGCTGGAGCCCAATATCGCCCGCCTACACCTGCGCCAGCCGGGGAGCGTCCAGGCGGTGGCATGGGACGACGGGCGGACAAGAGCGCTGCCCGGCCTCAACGACGACGACCTGCAGACGGCCGTCGAGGCCGATACCTGTGGGTTCCTGTGGCCGATCCAGCATGTGATCGACGGGGTCACACTGCACTTTCGTGACGGCTTGCCCGCGGCGGATGCCGTGGCCTTCGTGGCCGGCAATGACGACGACTGGTTCGTCCCCGACGGCCTGCGGGTGGAGGCCGCGGCCGATACCGGCGAACTGCGCCTGAGCTTCGAGCCCACCGCCTGCGACCGCGTGCGTTTCCCGGGCCTTGGCGGCCTGACCGAGGCCCGGGTGCACCGTTACATCCCCGCCGACCCGCACACCTGGCCGGAGCGACTGGTCAAGGACAACCTGCTGGAAGAGGAGCTGCTGGCCTCCGGGCGCGAGGTCTCCTACGAGCAGCTCTGCCGCTACGCTCTTTCCATGCGGCCGGCCCATGCCCTCTTGGGGCTCAAGGACGCGCCGAGCGAGGTGGGTGTCTCGTGGGACGGCAAGCTCGTCTCGGACCGCCCGCTCAGCTTCGCCTTCGGGGAGCACAAGGCAGGCCTGGAGCGCTTTCCCGACACGGTGCGTCGCGTGCTGATCGACGGCTGGCTGCCGGGAACGGTGGTCACCGGACAGATGGGGGATCTGCGCATCACCCAGACCGCCTTCATCTCCTTCGCCGCCGCGGGCCTCAAGGCTCCTGCGCTGTTTGCCCGCACTGAGGTGCACAACCAGGGCGCCGCGGCTCTCGACTGCCCTCTGTGGGTGACGGTGCGCTGCCCCTCTGCTGCGGGACTGACCTTCGCCGACGGACGCCTCCAGGAGGGAGACAGGTGTGTCCTGGCGGTGCTTGGGGGCGCCGGAGGGCACTTGGGAAACGGGGAGGTGCGTATCGATCTGCACCTGCCTCCCGGTTCCACGGCAATGGTGGACCTGGCCCAGCCCCATGACGTCGGCCGGGGCTTTGCCGAGCCCGCGGCCTACAGCGCGGCGAGCTTCGACGCGGCTCTCGGAGACCTGCGGGCCTATTGGGACGACCTTCTGACTCCGGCGATGGAGCTCTCGGTACCCGAGGAGCGGCTCAACCGCATGTACAAAGCGGTGCTCACGCAGCTCTTCATCAATGCCGATGGCGACGTGATGCCCTACGGCTCGGCGCCCTCGGTGTACGACGGCAACCTGTACGGGATAGAGGAGAGCTTCGCCATGCTGGCGCTGGCCTTCTGCGGCTTCGGCGACGACGCTCAGCGCTATCTGGACGGCACCTACCTCACCCCCGAGTTTCTCAGGAAGGTCGATGAGTACAGGGTCTACGCGGATCGGCACCAGCAGTACCGCAATGGGCTGCAGCCGCACTACGCGGTGAGCGCCTATCGGTTCAGTCGCGACGAGGCCTGGATCCGCAGGCACCTCCCGCTGCTTAGGGACTGCGCGGAATGGACCATGCAGCAGCGGCGCCGGACGATGGTGGAGGAGGGTGGCGAGAAGCCGCTGCACTGGGGCCTGCTGCCCAAGTGGTCCTATGGCGGGGACATCTCGGAGCTGCAGTGCTATGCGCTGTACGCCAACTTCGCCTGCTGGCGCGGGATGCGGGACACCGGCTGGTTGCTGGGGGAGCTGGGCGATGCCGAGGGCGAGCGCCGCTACCTGGCCGACGCCGCGACATATCGCGAGGTGCTGGACGGCGTGGTTGCGGCCTCGTACCGCAGGGACCACGAACCGCCGTTTCTGCCCCTGCGGCTGTACGCCGATGAGCCTGTGGGCGATGATTACTACCAGCTCTTCGCCGGAGTGCTGCTGGACCTGATGCCCTTCGCGCTCGACGGAGAAGCGCTGGGCAACATCACCGACTACCTCGAGGAAGCCAACCTCACCTTCTGCCGCATGGCGCGGTTCCGCAGGGACGTGGGGCCCGGCGGCCTGGACGGTCTGTACGGTCTGGGCTATGTACTCACCAGGCTGCATCAGGACAAGATCGACGAGTTCCTGCTGGGCCTGTACGGCTACCTGGCGTTCAACATGGACCGGGACACCTTCGCTTCCCGCGAGACGAACCTGATCTACTCCAGCGATCTGCACGTGCGCTCCAAGTACAAGGTCCCGGATATGAGCGACCCGATCCCCTGCTCGGCCGCGGTGGCCCTGCACTATCTGCGGAACGCGCTGGTCAGCGAGGAGATCGCCGGTCCCGGTCTTCCCACCGGCAATCTGCTCCTGCTGGCGGGAGCGCCGCGGGCGTGGTTCGCCGACGGGCAGAGGATCGATCTGGGCGGGGCCCCCACGCACTTTGGGGAGGTGTCCCTGCACGTGCATTCGGACGTCGCCGCGGATCGCATCACGGCCCGCGTTGTGCCGCCCGGGCGGGACCCGTGGGGCGCCATCAAGCTCCGCCTGCGGCATCCCGAGGGCAGGCGAATGGTGGCGGCAGAGGTCAACGGCGAGAAGTGGACGCAAGTGGATGCCGAGCGCGAGATGGTGTTGCTGAAGCCCGGTGCGCAGGCGTACGAGGTTATCGTGCAATATCGGTAGGGGGTTCGGGGGAGCTGGCTCCCCCGGCGGGGTTCGGGGCAGAGCCCCGGGGTGTGGCCGTTCGCCGGGCCTGTCCGGGATGTTCACAGCGAGTAGCCGCAGGCGGGGAGGGCCGGGGTGGGGGCCCTGGTGTTGGCGCCGTCAGCCGTCGTCGTTCCCCCCCCTCCTCCCGTCGCCCGCAGTGTCTACGGGCGTGAGAGGGGGGCTGGGGGGTGAGGCGGTCGTTCTCCGTTGCCGTCACCCCCCCGCCCCCACAAACGGTACCGGGGCCCGGGTCAGAGTCCCGAGATGTGTCCCGGAGCCGCCGGCGTCAGTCTTCCACGTGAGGCGATCGTGAATGACAAAGCTCAGAGTAGGAGCCGCGAAGGCCGATATCTCGCCCCCGCTACACATCCCGTACCTGGGAGGTGAGCCACGGTACGGCGAGTTCGCGGGCATCCACGATCCGCTCTACGCTCGCGCGACGGTGCTCTCCTGCGGCGGGCAGTCTGTGGGCATCCTCAGTGCCGACGCCCTCGGGCTCTCCACCGACCTGCTGGGACCCGGCAGGGACTTCATCGCCGAGGTACGCCGGCGGGTCGCCGCCGAGACAGACCTGGACCCAGACGGCATTCTGCTGGCGGCCACCCATGCCCACTCCACTCCGGACACCTACGGAATCCTCCGTCTGTGGGAGAAGCCCGAGTGTCGGGCCTGGTTCGAGGTGTTCGCCGGCCACCTGGCCTGGACGCTGATCCGCGCCTGGCGCGATCTCACTCCCGCACGGCTCGGCCTCGGACAGACGCGGGTGCCCGGCGTCGGCGCCAACCGTCGCCTGCGCGACGAGCAGGGCCGCATCTGCTCCAGGGGCCGCATGCCGGAGGATGCCACGATCATCGACGAGGGCTGCTGCGACGACTCGCTGCTCGTCCTGCTGGTCCGACGCGAGGGCGCCGCTCCGGTGGTGATCGCCAACTTCGCCTGTCACCCGGTGACGGTGCAGGTCCAGCCCATGATGTCCGCGGACTATCCGGGCTTCGCCTGCGCCCTGGTGGAGCAGGTCCTGGGGTCCGATAGCCTGTGCCTGTTTGTGCAGGGCGCCGCGGGTGACATCAACCCGGTGAACGACGCTTCCGGCGAGTTCGATGATGTGGCGAGCTTCGGCGCCATGGTCGGAGGAGGCATCCTGCAGGGAGTTGGGCAGGCGCGGCTGGCCACCGGAGCCGAAGAGGTGGTGCTTGATGCGGCGCGGCGGGTGGTGACGATTGCGGCCAGACAGGCGCCGGACGTGGACACGGCCCGCGCCGCGCGCGAGGAGGCGGTGGCCGCTCTGGCGCGGGTCAGTCGCGGTGCCCCGGAGTTCCCGCGTCTGTATGGGGTCGCGCGCGCGGCCGATGAGACCTACCGGCTCGCCCAGTTCGGGAGCGACCCCCTCGCGGCCGAGGTGCAGGCCCTGCGCCTGGGCGATGTGGGCATCGCAACCTTCCCCGGCGAGCTGTTCTGCGGCCTGGGTCTCCGGGTAAAGGAGCGCTCCCCGGCGCCGCTGACCGTGATCGCCGCCTGTGCCAACGGCTGTCTGGGCTATCTGCACCCCGAGGAGGCCTGGGAGCACGGCGGCTACGAGGTGGGGATGGGCGCCTGGTGTCGGGTGGCCGCGGGTGGGTCGGAGAAGCTGGCGGCGGCGGCCGAGGACCTCATGAGGGTGCTTTTCGCGCGATGACACCACCCGGGCAGGCCGCCTCGAGGGCCGGTGCCAACGCGGACCCCGGCTACAGCGTCGTCGGGCCGGAGCACGGGCTCCCCATCGTCTTCGTCCACGGTATCCGGATGAACCGCGGCATGTGGGAGCCGCAGATGACTGCGCTCCAGGATGAGTTCCGCGCGGTCGCCATGGACCTTCCCGGGCACGGGGTGTGCAGGGGGAGCGCCTTCAGTCTCGAGCTCTGCTGCGAGCACCTGGCGCGGGCAATCCGTGAGGCGGCCGGCGGGCGGGCGCTGCTGGTGGGGCTATCCATGGGGGGCTATGTGAGCATGGCCTTCGGCGCCCGCTACCCCGAGATGCTCCACGGACTCGTACTCTCCGGTGCAAGCGCACAGCCCACGGGACCATGGGTCTGGGCGTATCGCGCGGGCGGCGTGGCGGCCGGCGTGCTGCCCGAAGGCCTGCTATCGGCGGCCAATGCGGCATGGCTGAGGCTGCAGTTCGGGCCCATCGCCGAGCCGACGATCTGCCGGGGATTCGGTTTCCGATGTGTCGCGGACGCGGTGGGGGAGATTGCGGGGAGGGACTTTGTCACACTGCTCGCAGGTCTCCAGGGTCCGGTGCTCTTGCTCAACGGAGCCCGGGACGTCTTGTTTGGGCGTGATCTGCGCCGGTTCGCGGAGGCTACCTCGGCCTGCGAGGTGGAGATCCTGGCCGGAGCGGGACACCTGAGCAGCCTGCAGCGCCCGGAGGCCTTCTCCGCGGCGGTGCGCCGCTTCGCACGCCGCCTGCGAGACGGCTGAGAGCGCCAAAGGCGAGCTACGCGTCCTCCGGCCGGCTTCCGTCCGGCTCGTCTCCCAGGGCGCGGTCGACGGCTTCCAGCAATTGCCGCACCGAGTACGGCTTGCGCAGGAAGCCCGCTACGGCCTTGTCGCCCAGGCGCTTCCTGGCGGCCTCCTCGCCGAAGCCGCTGCAGACGATGACGGGTATCTGCGGCAGCTCGCTGCGGAAGACCTCCAGGGCGCCATCTCCGCCAATGCCCGGCATGGTCAGGTCCATCAGCACCAGGCCGATCCTGTGCCGATCTCGGCGGGCGACCGCGACCGCCTCCTCACCATCGGCCGCGGTGAGGACGGTGAACCCATGGCTCTGCAGCACCGCCTCGCCCAGTTCCCTGACCTCGGGCTCGTCATCCACCAGCAGGATCAGGGCGGTGGCAGTTCCGCGGCGCTCAGCGGGGGGCTCCGTCGGGGCGTCGCGGCGCGTCTCCGCGGCGGGCAGCAAGGCCTTAACCACCGTCCCGTGGCCGGGTTCGCTGTACACGTTGATGGCGCCCCTGTGTCCCCGTACAATGCCCAGCGCCGCCGCCAGCCCCAGCCCTCGCCCGGCGAACTTGGTGGTGAAGAACGGGTCGAAGATCCGTGATGCCGTCGCCGTATCCATGCCGGCACCGTCATCCTGCACCTCGATGGACACGTACTCACCATCGGGCAGGTCCTCGTCGATGTAGGTGGAGGCCAGGTACTTGCGGTCCAGATGCGCGGCGCCGGTGGCGATCGTGACCTGCCCCCGACGGTCCCCGATGGCTTCCGCCGCGTTGGTGACGAGGGACTGCAGCACCTGCTCCAGTTGCTGACGGTCACCCATGACCGCAGGCACATCGGGGTCCGCGGTGGTGACAAGCCGCACGTTGGGTGGCAGCGACTGGCGCAGCCGCTCCGCGCAGTCGCTGATGAAGGTGGCGACGTCCACAGGCTCGGCGATTAGCGCCGACTGGCCGGAGTAGGCCAGCATCTGCCCGGCCAGGTGTGCCGCGCGCTGGGTCAGCGACTCCACCGCTTTCAGGCACTTGTGGCCCGGCGCCTCCTCGGGCAGGCGCATAAGGGCCAGCTCCGTGTTGCCCATGATCCCCTGCAGGAGGTTGTTGAAGTCATGGGCGATACCGCCGGCAAGCACCCCCAGGCTCTCCAGCTTCTGGGCCTGTCGCAGTTTGGCCTGTAGCCGCTCGAACTCCGTGACGTCGGCGATCAGGGCGATGGCGCCCTGAACCGCCCCATCCTCGCCACGGATGGCCGAGCCGCTGACGCGTCCGAGACGTACGTCGCCGTCCGGCAGGGCGAACTCCAGATGGTAGGGGGGGAGGCTCTCCCCGGCCAGACGCCGCCTGAGGGCCTCTGCGAGGTGCCGGCGCTCCGTCGCACCGACCAGCGGCAACTCCCACACAGCGCAGCCGACAACCGTCGACCAAGTGTCGCCCAGCCATTCGCGCACCTTGCTGTTGACCTCCACCACTCTGCCGTCCGCGTCGATGAGCGCAATGGCTTCCGGCGAGGTCTCGAAGATGATGCGGTACTTGGCCTCACTGGTGCGCAGAGCGTCCTCGACTCGTCTGCGCTCTGTGATGTCGGAGACGATCATGGCCAGGGCCACCACGTCGCCGCCCTCGCCCATGATGGGAGACAGAGACACGTCATACCAGAGTGTCACGCCGTCGGCGATGGTCCGCGACAGCTCCAGGCGTACCGGCCCCGCGCCGTCGGCCACCCGGGCCACCGCCGCGTTCAGTCGCCGGCGATCGCGCTCTCCAAGCACGGCCACGGCATCCTCGCCGCGCAGGCGCGCCCCCGGCTCGCGCCCCCCCATCTCGCCGAACAGCGGATTGGCTCTCACAATGCGCCCATCCGGGGCGAGCACGGCAAGCCCCACCGACGCGTTGCTGAAGAACCCGCTCAGTTGCGCCTCGCGCTGAGCAATGGCCGTATGGGCCTGGAAGCGGGAGATCGTGGCGGCCATCTGCGCCGCGATGGCCTCGGCCGCCCGCCTCGAGGGCTCCGGAATGTCATCGACCAGGTGCGATGCCACGTTCAGGAGAGCCACTGCGCGCCCCTCGTGGCGAACGGGTATGAGGCCCGAGGCCCGGAGGCCCTCGGCGCGCACCCGCGGGTCCAGCATGGACGGTCCCCCCGCGGCCATTCCGTCGTAGAAGGGCTCCCCTGCCCATACCTGTGGCGGTCCCATCTCCGGCGAGACCTCCGCCACGGTCGCGGCGAAATCGGCGGAGATCCCCCGATGGTGCCTTAGCTCCATGGAGCCGTTCGTCGGACCGGGCAGGTAGATCCCGCCCGCGTCCATACCGCTGGCTTCCAGCGCCCCGCAGAGGCAAAGCTCCAGGGCCTCGTCCAGCGTGGCCGCCGACAGCAGGGACCACGAGAGGTCTCGCTGCCGCAGCAGGATGCTCTCGGCACGCTTCCAGTCCGAGATGTCGCGCACGACCCCCTGAACTGTACCCGTGGCCCGATCCGTGATCCGGACGCTCATCTCCACGTCCACCATGACGCCGTCCACGCGGCGCATCCGCGTCTCCAGCCGTGCGTGGCCGCCGGTACGGGTCTCCTCGAAAGCGGCCGTCGTGGCCTCGAGCTCCGCGGCGGTCTGCAGACCCACCAGTCCCAGACGCCGTAGCTCACCAACGTCGTAGCCCAGCAGGTCCACGGCCCGACCGTTGGCGTCGACGATATTCCCCCTCAGGTCGTGGATCAGGATGGCGTCATTGGAGTGCTCGAACAACGAGCGGTACCGCTGCTCGCTGGTGGACAGTGCGGCGGCGGTCTCCTCCTGCTCCGAAAGCGCCGTCACCAGGCGCTCCCGCTGGCGGAAGAACTCGCCGATCAGCCCGGCGATACGTCCCAGCTCGGTGCTGCCGTCCACGACCTCGGCGACCACCTCAGGGTCCTCCGTCACCAGGGCCTGGTGGATCAGGCGCAGCGGCCGCCCGACCCAGCCCACCAGAAGCCAGGCCAGGAGACACAGGACCGTGGCGACGAACAGGCCGCCCAGCCAGGCGATGGCCCGCGGCTGAGACATCAGCGGATCTAGGGCCGGCGACGGCACGATGATGCGCAGTGCGCCAACCGGCCGGCCGTCGTAGCCCCGCAGGTCGTGGACCGTCGCCAGCGCGCCGGGTATCGCCCCCGAAGCGGACCGCTCCCCGGCGGGCACCACAGACACGCTCGACCCCAGCGCTCGACTCAGCGCCGCCACGCGTGCCGGGTCCCACAGCCGCCCGACAAGCAGGTACCCTCGGGGTGGCGTCGCCCTCTCGACGTCCGTCGTGGGGTGGATCCCCGCGCAGCGGAACTCCACATGCCCCCCGGCGACCGGCGCGAAGAAGTGGGACAGGTGCCGGGCGTCCGCCGCGGCGCGCAGCACAGCCGCCGCCGGCGCCTCCCCCGCCAGGTGCGCGCAGCCCTCTGCCGTTGCGGTGTAGATGGGCCGAAACTCACTGTCGTAGACCCACAGCGCTTGAGCGTCGAAGGTCTCCAACGACGCGTCCAGGTTATGCGCCGCCCAGGCCGGGTCCCGCTTGTCCAGGAACTCAACCATCTCATCCCAGTGGGTGTGGTCTGTGGAGAGTACCGCGAGCTTGTCCCCGTACAGATCGAGCACACTTCCCAGCATCCGGTGCATTTCGGTGGCGCGCCCCTGCATGGCGAGCGCCGTAGCGGCCCGGGTTCGCTGCGTGATGACCACCAGGCCACTGACGAAGATGCACGTGACGCAGACCAGGATGATGATGAGGCGGCTGTGGATGCGCATGAGAAAGCCCTTACCCGGAGACCGGCTCCAGAGTGCCTACGTCAAGTGGGTCCTTCCGGAGGCGTCGTCTAGACTCGCCGACCGCTACGCTCCCGGCGGCTCCCCCGGCCGGTACGGGGGCCGGGCACTCGCGCCAGTTCCCCCACAATTGCTTCGGTGGGCAGAGGCGACTCTCCTGCAAGAGGATGGCGGTCGCTGCCGTGGAACAATCTCGTCGTCATCAGCCGCCCGGCCCGCCGGTTGCTGCGCCGCGCCGCGAGAGAGGAAGCGCCACCCGCATGGAGCCCACGATGGCTGTCGTCATCGCGTGTCTGTTGGCCCTTGTCTTGTCGGTCTTGATCGGCAACCGGCGGGCCAAGAGAGCCTATCATCGCAAGACCCACGGGCTATGGGAGACTCTCCTCGCCGCCGCCGGCGACCCCGCGGCCCGAGATCACGATGCCCCCATCCCTGTCGGGGCGCAGGACGCTATCGATACGGCCGGGCAGGCCGGTGTTCCCTTCACCAGCGTTACGGTCGTGACGGGCGACGGGACGTGGCAGACGCGGGGCCGCCCACTGTTTGCGCCGGATATGCTCACAGGATTGCCGTCCCTCGCCGACTTGTACCTGCGGCATGCCATCGCCGAGGGCACACCCCTGGCCCACGCGGCGCTCCTGGAGATGACGGGAGCGCTCAGGGCAGAGAAGGGCAGGTGGATGGGACTGGTGGCCGAGGAGATCATTGTGCCCGGCCGGGGCTTCGTCTGGCGAGCCACCGCACGCGTGCGGGGTCTGCCCGTCTCCGGTGCCGACTATTATGTAGACGGAGAAGGCGAGGTCTGGTTCCGTCTGCTGGGCCTGCTCACGGTGGCGAAGTCCGGGGGCGAGGCGACGAGCAGGTCGGCGCTGGGGCGCCTGGTGGGTGAGACCATCTGGTGCCCTTCGGCTCTGCTGCTGATGCCGGGCGTGACATGGGAGCAGACGGGCCGGGACACATTGAGGCTTCTTGTGCCGGCGGGGGGCCGTGCGAACCGGCTGGACCTGGTGGTCGACGCCCGGGGCGCCGTGTGCGAGGCCGTCGTGGACCGCTACGACGACAGCGGGCGCTGCCCAGACCGGGAGTACGTCCCCTTCGGTGTCCGCGTCGAGCAGGAGCGGACCTTCGATGGCTACACGATCCCCACCAGGGTGAGCGGCGGCTGGCTGTACGGCGAGGAGGGCTACGAGGAGACCTTCCGGTTCGAGATCACCCGGGCCACGTTCGTGTAGTGGCCGGCTATCGTGCCTGCGCGATCCGTAGGACGTGATCCGCCGCCCTTGCCGCTTGTGGGGGGCTTTGCGACCCGTTGCGGCTGCAGCCCTCCACCGCCTCAGTGCGACATCATGAAATAGTCCCGCTCCTCCAGTGGCAGCGCCACCCGTGCCCCTCCCTGTCGGTGTGACTGCACGATCCCGAAGGCGATCTCCGCGCTCATCCGTGCCACCCGCGGCCCCTGCGCCGTCTCTCCGTCCGTCTCGATGGCCTGCACGATGTCGCGGATGAGCCGCACCGTCGGGCTCTCCTCCGGATAGTATGGGAACTGGCGGATGTTGAACTCCCGATGGTGGGCGTAGCCGTCTATGGGCTCGGTCTTGCGCAGGTACCAGCGGAGGCCGTTGTTGGTGGTGCGGATCGTGCCCTCGCTGCCGATGACCTCGAACTCCCCGCTCAGCGAGCTGGAAAGCCCTGTACCCAGGATCCCATTGGAAAAGCGGATCGTGCCGATCCCCGATAGGTCGGTGTCCGACCTTGGGGCGGAGGGGTCGAAGTCGCCGTTGAGCACCGTGCCCTGCACCCACTCCACCTGCGGGTCGCCGGCGAAGTAGCACAGCAGGTCGATGTAGTGGCTGGCGGTGTGCAACAGCGCGCCCATCAAGTAGCTGACGACGCTGTTGACCGTGCCGATCTCGCCTCGGTCCATGAGTTCCCTGGCCTTATTGCACGCCGGCTTCCAGCGGCGCAGGCTTCCCATGTTGAACTTGATGCCATGGCTCTCGACGGCCCGCACCATGGCGTCGCAATCCGCCAGGCGGCAGGCCATGCCCTTCTCGCAGTAGATGCCCTTCACCCACGGCTGCTGGGCGCAGTAGACCGTCATCTCGGCGTGCAGCGAGCACGGCGTGGTGATGCTGACGATGTCCGGCTTCTCCTTCTCCACCATCTCGCGGTAGTCGGAGTAGCCGCCCGGCACGCCGTAGCGGGCGCACAGCGACTCGACCTTGGCGCGATCCGGATCCGCGAAGGCGACGACCTCCACCTCAGGCACCTGCGCATATCCCGCGGCGTGGGAGTAGGGCCGGATACACGCCGGATAGTGGATGACCTCGTCGTCGATGGTTCCGGCCATACGGCCGGCGCCGATGATGGCGGCTTTCAGACCGGCCATGTGGGTTCCTCCTCCTGCAAGGTGACTGCACGGGGGCAGTGGCCGGTGATTCGGCGGTTCCCCTGTCTGGACCTCCACAGCGCCTGCGTCGGTCCGCATCTGCGTCGCCAGGGAGGGTTCGCTCCGCGGATGACGAACTCGCTGTCACCAGACGCCGGGAGGTCGACATGCGCAGACACCGAGTAGGTCTGATCGGCTGCGGCCGCATCGGCAGCGAGTTTGAGGACCTCATGCCCAGCCCCGAGGGCCCCGTCAGCATCGCCGGGGCCTTTGCCTCCTTGCCCGAGTGCGAGCTCGTGGCCGGGTGCAATCGGGGAGCCGAGAGACTGGCCAAGTTCGGCAGGCGCTGGAAAGTGGAGGCCCTATACCACGACTACCGCGCCATGCTTGAGGAGCAACGCCCGGACATCGTGGCTGTGGCGACGCCTCCGGGAGTGCACCGAGAGCAGGTCATCGCGGCCGCGGAAGCGGGGGCCAGGGGCGTCTTTTGTGAGAAACCGATGGGCCTGAGTCTCGGCGAGTGCGAGGACATGATCGCCGCCTGCGAGGCAAGCGGCACCAAGCTACTGGTCAACTGCACGCGCCGCTGGATCGGGCAGTACGAGGCCATCCGACGTGAGGCGCAGGCCGGCCGCTGGGGCGACCTTCTGCATCTGGTGGCCTACTGCCAGGGCTGCAAGCCTCTGCCCGAGTGGGAGGCCGACTTCGAGGGCCCCATGCTGCATGACGCGGTGCATGTGTACGATCTGATGCGCTTCTTCGCCGGAGACGTGGAATGGGTGATGGGCACCGCCTCGCGCCGCAGGCGTCACGATCTGCGGGTGGAGGACAGCAGTCTGTGCATCCTGCAGTTCAACTCCGGCCTGCAGGCAGTGGCGGTCGTCGACGAGCTCACCGAATACCAGCACTTCGCGTTGGAGCTACACTTCGAGCGGGGCCTGGTGAGGATGGGCAAGGACTTCACCGCTCAAAGGTCGGTGTCGGCGGGCACTCAGGAGGGCTGGTGGCATGTGCTGACGCCCGATGAGTTACCCGCGCCCGCCTGGGGCGGTACGGGCGTCCAGAACGCCGCCAGGGACCTGATCCGGGCCATGGAGACCGATAGCGAGCCCAGATGTAACGGTCGCGACGGCCGCGCCGCCATCGAGATCATCATGGCCCTGTACCAGGCGGAGCGCTCCGGACATCAGAAAGTCCATCTGCCCCTGAGCGAGCGGCGTAGGATGGTGGAAGTGCTCAGGGAAGAGGGCGTGTACTAGGCGCCTGCGGATGGTCGCGGCCGTGGCCGTCGCCGTTCCTGGGACCGTGGGTCGCCGCTGAGCGGAACCCGCACTGCCGCTCGCCGTTGTCGTCGCCGTGGCCTTAGCCGTGGCCGTTCCTAAGACCGCGGGTCGCCGCTGAGCGGGACCCGCACTGCCGCTCGCCGTTGTCGTCGCCGTGGTCGTTCGCGGGGCATTCGGTCGTCTGGCCCGCAGGGCTATCGGCGCCCCCGCGGGGGGCGTCATCCAGCGACGGCCGCAGGCCCGCCGCGGCGCTGCGCCCCCATCCCGTTCAGACACGGAGACGCCCTGATGACCCCTCGCGAGCGCATGCTGACGGCCATGGATGGTGGCGTCCCCGACCGCATCCCGTTGGACATCTGGGCCACGGGGGAGGTCTGGGCCAGGCTTCAGGCGCACTTCGGCACACAGGACAGCGGCGCCATCGTCCAGGCGCTGCATCTGGACGGGTTCGCCTATGTGGGTCCGGCCTACGTGGGGCCGGCGGTACCAACCTACGAGGACGGTACCACCGAGGACTTCTGGGGCATGCGGCATAGGCCCGTGCGCTACGAGACGGGCACGTACATGGAGCAGTGCCACTATCCCCTGGCCTTCGCCGGGACGGTCGCGGACCTGGAAGACTACCGCTGGCCCAGCCCCGACTGGTTTGACTTCAGCACGATCCGGCAACAGTGCGAGGCCCAGCGGCACTTGCCCATCAAGGCCGGGTATGTGGCGCCCTTCTACTACTTCAACCTGCTTCGCGGCCTGGAGCAGTCCCTGGTGGACCTTGCCACCGATCCGGAACTGTCTCACGCCATCGTCGGGCGCATCTGCGACTTCTTCTACCGCTTCTCCGAGCGGCTCTACGAGGCGGGCGGCGGGCTGATTGAGGTGGGGGAGCTCACCGACGACTTCGGAACCCAGACGGGGCTCATGATCTCCGAAGCCATGTTCGACGAGTTCTTCGCGCCCCACTATCGCCGCCTGGCCGGGCTGATGAAGGACCACGGTGTGCGCATCTTCCACCACGATGACGGCGCCATGTGGGACCTTCTTCCCAGGCTGATCGACATCGGCATCGACATCCTCAATCCGATTCAGTATCGCTGTGGAAACGTGGACCTCGCCTGGCTCAATGCCACGTATGGCAAGCGGTTGTGTTTCCATGGGGGAGTGGACAACCAGGAGGTACTGCCCTTCGGCAGCGTGGAGGATGTCATCGAGGAGACCCGCAAGTGTATCGCGACGCTGGGCCAGGGCGGCGGCTACATCCTGGCGCCCTGCCACAACCTCCAGGCTGTCACGCCGGTGGAGAACATCATCGCCATGTACCAGACGGCCTACGAGGAAGGGCGGTACTGACGCCCCCTTTGCCGTCCGTGGGGCGGGCTTTCCGCTCACATTATGCACCAACGCACGGGAGCCATGTTTCGCCGTTTTCGCGTCCGGAACGGTCGAAGTGTTGCCGTTCTCCCCCCTCCTCCCGTCGCCCGCGGGTGTTTGCGGGCGTAAGGGAGAGGGGGGCCGGGGGGGCATATGCGCTAGGTTTCGTTCTCCGATG
>Ga0334882_1001370_pt1 | contig 29453 bp, 21 predicted proteins | sample GraSluR1_MG_5_FD_207226 | JGI IMG/M metagenome (GOLD analysis project Ga0334882, IMG submission 207226) | Sludge microbial communities from methane-producing bioreactor in Wageningen University, Netherlands - Granular Sludge_15_04-R1 | ecosystem: Engineered > Bioreactor > Anaerobic >... | reverse complement strand
ATAATGGTAAGGGCTTTGAATCTGCGAAATCCGATGGGATTGGTATGCTAAGCATAAGTAGCAGGGTAAACGCCCTGAAAGGTGAATTCCACATTGAATCGGAGACGGGAAAGGGAACAAGGGCTGTTGTTAGGGTGAAGAACCATTAAAAAGAATCACCTCTGAACGAGGATTTTAATTGTCCACGAATTCCATTCGTGGTTTAAAAGCCTGAAAGGCTTTAATTTGAAAAACCACGGTTCGGCTTAGGCTCCAGCCTAAGTCGGACTATTTCATCAGGCTGAGCCTGCATCAATAAAATGGCTGAGGCAGAACCTCAGCCAAAAGAAGGTTTATATACATCTACGAAACATCAGTAAATTAAAATATTGATAACCAATTTCTGGGCTTTACTTCTACAAGCAACCTGCCCATGGAAATATTAAGAGGATTATTCATAAACAAAATTTAAGCAGTTTCTATTTTTTTTCGTATCGTAGTGAAAAAAATGTAAAATTCAATGTCCTGAAATTGCCATAGGGCAGAATGTAAAACTTCCAATTTTGAAAAGATGAAGGGATTATTTCTCCCTTTTACATTTTACATTTTGAATTTTACATTTTACATTTGTTTTCTCAGTTCTTACAAAATGTTACCCAACGAAAAATATTCCATCATTCTTGCCGATGACCACGAGATCATGCTCAATGGCCTTTCGGCCATTATCAACGCCGAGCCAAACCTACAAGTTATTGATGTGGCTCACAACGGGAGCGAATTGATTGAAATATACGAGCAACTCCATCCCGATCTCTGCATAGTGGATTTGGATATGCCTGTGATTAACGGATTACAGGCATCAGAAATGCTAATCAGGAAATACAAGGATATTAAAATTATCATCCTCACAATGCACAAGGAGAAAAGCATCCTAAAACGGGTAAAGACGATGGGAATTAAGGGTTACGTGCTGAAAACCTGCGATAGCGATGAGCTGCTTTTCGCCCTGAAAAAGGTGCTAAAGGGCAAAACCTACTTCTCCGAAGAAGTTTTTAATGCAGACTTTATTGCTCATGAAACCGAAACCTCCTATATGTCCAAAATTTCTCAGCTGACAAAGCGGGAACTCGAAATTATAAAGCTCTTGTGCGAGGGTATGAGCAACAGCAAAATTGCCGAAAAGCTATTCCTTAGCCCTAGCACTATAGACAATCACCGCACCAACATTATGCGCAAGCTGGATGTGCACAATATTGTGGAACTGACCCGATTTTGCCTAATCAACAAACTGGTATAGTTACGCTTACAATAATTTCACAAATACATTTATTTTTTACCAGGGTAATCACCCCATAAAAATCCACCGATCACCCCATTGCTTCAAGACCCCTACTCGCACCATCTTTGCAGTACAACAGTGTAAAACTATTTACTAACCTAAACTTTACTGCAATGAAAACACTATTGATTACAGCAGCATTAGCCTGCACATTTACATTTGGAGCAATAGCCCAAAAAACCTTTTCGGAACTGAATGCCCTTGACGACAAGAAGTTTGATAAAAATGTAAGGGAATGGACTATTCGTAAACCCGATTTAAAGGGGGGATCGGGACTTTTCCCCGATCTGGCAAGAACACCTATAAAAAAGGTTGCACTGGTTTCTTTTACCGTTTACTCACCCGATCCCATTGGAAAAACAACAACAAGTAAGGCTCTGAACGAGGAGGGTTTGAACCATTTTGTGACAAAGATGTATGAGTCGAACCTTCCCGTTTTGCAGCAGGAGTTCTCGGATGCAGGCATCGAGCTGCTAACCATTGAGAATATGACCGATGAGCAAAAGAATGTCCTATCTGACTTTGCCTCAACTAAATGGATGGAACGTGTATCAAAGAGCGAAAAAACCGAATATAAATCCAACTTTCTGGGCTATGAGGAAACTGGTCGCAAAACAGGGGTTGCAATGCAGGGATACCGGAACTGGCGATTAGGTTTCGCCGAGTTTAGCATGGTTTGGCTCAGCGAACCCATGTACGATTTGGCCAAGGCGCTGGGAGTTGATGCCGTGGTTTACGTAAACCACAGGTTATCAATGGACGGAAAACTTTTTGCAAATCAAACCATAATATCCATAACAGGTTGCGAAAACTCAGTAACTGGCGGACAAAAGAAGACGCTTACTGCAAGAGGATTACCCGTTATACAAATTGGTATCGACTACCCAAAACCCATTCAAATTGCGACTTTCAAGAAAAAGGATATCGAAAGTGAGGACTACGAAGGATTTGACCAATTTGTTAGTCGTTTAACTAAGAAAATCCTATCCAGCTTAAATGCTAGAACTGAGGAGATGAAGGCCGGCAAATACTAGAATTTGTTGCATTTCAATGGGGATTGTCTCAGGTAGGGAATCAATCCCCATTAAAACTTTAACAAACAATTAATAATCCTGAAACTCGTACCGCTATGAAACGCATATTTTCAACAACACTCCTCATCCTATTAACAAGTGGTGCCTTCTGCCAGTTTCTTGATACCGGATGGACCATAGGGATCCAGTCCGGTTCAAACACAATAAATCCCTCATTTAGAGAAACAAACTACAAGGATAAGTTTAACTTCACCCATATGGATGTACGGTATTTAAATGCATCCAAGAATTCTTTCAAGATGGTCGATGCATCAAGCATTCCTGATCTTCTGATTGTGCTAGGGATGGCTCTCGCCAAGAAGGAGGGTGATTTTGAATTAACGGGTAAATTGAAAAAAATTCAGGACTACGCGGGATCCAGCTACTCGGGGTATGGCTCTGATTTTTCATTTATCCAAACCACCTGGACCTGGGGTGTTAATGGTACATATGCTGGCGTGGATTTTGATTTGGGCTCAATTGGTGTAACAAAGGTTAAGAACAGTGGAGGGGGAGATGTACTGGTGGATAAAGATCCCAACGGTGATGCTTTTATTGGGGTTGGTGGTGCTGCAGGCATTGCAAACGAAAGGCTGCGAGCATTGCTTAGGGTTGATAGACTTTGGCTGGGCCGATATCAGAGCCAGAAAGGAATAGCCATTATAATTGACGGTGACTTTGCCCTAACCAACTTCCTTTACCTGGGAGCCTACTACAAATATCGTCGTTTCAACGAAGGCGATGAGGGTATAACCAAATTCTCGCAGAATACCTTTGGCTTGAAAACTGGCTTCTGGATATCCAGATAGGGACACCCCAAAAACTATGTCTGCCAACAGGGACATATTATGTTAAACATACAAAGGGCAGGGAGCGAATCTTATCTTGCAGGTTGAAGTTGCATCGTAAAGCTAAACCCAAAATTGGATTTACCGAACGATGAGGGTAAATAGCACTGTTGGCATTGTTTACTTCTTCACTCTCTTCTGTACATTCAGGTTTTGCACCTGCCCTTCATTACTACAATACAACCTTGTCTAAAATCTCAAATACTTCATTTAATTTGAAGAGAAATCAGGTGAAATTTAAAACCTACCAACCATAATTTTCATTGACATCAATACTGAAGAAAACTTAAAAAAATTCCTTTTTCTATCACCCTATAAATTCAATGTCATGCAAATCAAGCGAATAATAGCAATTGTCCTGTTCCTGATAATTATAAAGGTTTATGGTCAGCAACCCGAAATTGTAGTACAAACTGGGCATATCGAAAAAATAAATTCTATAGATGTTAGCAATGATGGAAAAAGAATAATAACTGGCAGCTCTGACCGAACGGCTAAGCTATGGGATATTGAGACTGGAAAAGAGATGAAAACATTTTCAGGGCATACCAGCGATGTTTATGCAGTGGCCTTTTCACCCGATAACAAGATGGTTATTACCTGCAGTTCCGATAAAACAGCGGTGCTATGGGATATTGAATCGTGCGAAAAAGTAAGAACTTTTATCGGTCATACAAGCGATATCCGCACGCTTGATTATAGTCCCGATGGGAAATCTTTTATTACCGGCAGTTTCGATAAAACGGTTCGTTTGTGGGATATTGAAACTGGAAACACCATACGTGTATTTAAGCATCAGGGAAACGATTGCCGTATTACTTCCGTTTCGTTTAGCCCCGATGGTAAAAAAATTGTTTCAGGAAACAGCCTTGGAGTTGTCAAGCTATGGGATACTGAAACAGGAAAGGACCTAAAAACTTTTGCTGGTCACAACAATTGGGTTTGGTGCGTTGCAATTAACCCAAATGCCAACCTGATAGCCTCTGGGAGTGATGATAAGAGTTTAGTTCTGTGGAATGTTGATGATGAAAACGATAAGGTAATTATTAGCGAAAAAATTTACAAATTTAAGTCGGTTACATTCAGCCCCGATGGTAAAGCTATAGCTGGTGGTACTTGGAATGGCGATATTGCCATTTACGATCTGAAAGGGAAAGTGCAAAAAATCCTCAAAGGACATTCCTCGTCAGTAATTTCGTTGATATATATTTCCAATGGGAAAGTTTTAGTATCTGCCAGCAACGATAAATCCATAAGATTATGGGATGTAGATAGCGGACAAGAAATAAAAACTATAAAAGGTTTGGCAAGCCAGGTAAATTCTGTTTCGGTTTGCCATAATGATAAGCTGATTGCCACCGGTAATAGCGACAAAAAAATAAAACTTTGGGATCTTGAGCGTGGAAAAGTTACTAAATCCATGAGCGGACATACCTATTTTGTTAATTCGGTTTCATTTAGCCCCGATGGCAAAACTCTTGTTTCCGGAACCTGGGACGAAACGGTTAAGCTATGGAACGTGGAAAATGGGAAAGAAATCAGAACTCTTCTTGGGCACGATGACTTTGTTAGCTCCGTGGCATTTAGCCCCGATGGGAGAAAAGTAATTTCGGGCAGTAACGATGAAAAAATTTTGCAATGGAATGCTGAAGATGGAAAGCTCATTAGCACCCTCGATGAGCATTTAAAAGCGGTATCAACGGTTGCCTATAGCCCTGATGGTAATAGGATAGCATCAGGCAGTTTTGACCATACAGTTATGATATGGGATGCTCAAAGTGCAGCATTGTTAAAAACCTTTAGTGGGCATTCCAACCCTGTACTTGCCGTTGCAATTAGCCCAGATGGGAAAAAAGTTATATCGGGGAGCTGGGATAAAACCATAAAAGTTTGGGACATAAACAGCGGAAAAGAATTAAGAACACTTTCTGGCCACAAATCCTACGTTTACTCGGTTTCAGTTAGCCCCGACAGCAAATTGATCGCATCAGGAAGCTCCGATAATACCATTAGGCTTTGGGATATTTCAACTGGGAAAGAACTAAAGGTGTTAGCTGGCCATACCAATGCGATTAGCAATGCGGTTTTCACATCAAATGGAAAATGTTTAGTATCGGGGGGTTACGATGGAAAATTGATTATTTGGGATGTTGACAAAGGCCAAGAGGTAGCCTCGTTAATCTCAGTTGACGATAACGACTACCTGATCACTACCCCTGATAAGTATTATACCGCTTCGAAAGCAGCCTCCAATGGCGTAGCTTTTCTTTTGGGCGACAAGGTATTTCCTTTTGAGCAGTTCGACCTAAAGCTTAATCGCCCTGACATTGTAATCCAACGCCTTGGCTTGGCCGATGAGAATCTGATTACTGCGTATAGAAACGCCTACCTCAAGCGTCTCAAGAAGATGAATTTTACCGAAGATATGCTGAGCGACGATTTTCATCTTCCTGAATTAACCTTATCCACTCAAAATATTCCCATCTCAACGTCAAATAAGAGCTTAACGATTTCTGTTAACGCCAAAGATTCTAAATATCTACTTGATAGATTGAATGTTTATGTAAACGATGTGCCCATTTATGGGACTAATGGTATTGACTTAAGGGGCAAAAAAATATCCGAAATTAAGCAGAACATAACCCTTCAGCTAATGAATGGCAATAACAAGGTGCAGGTATCTGTGCTTAACAGCAAAGGGGCTGAGTCGTTAAAACAAACCTTCAATATTAAATTAACAGGGCCAGAAGTCAAACCCGAATTGCATATTGTTTCAATTGGAGTATCAGAATTTAAAGATGAAAGCTATAATCTTACCTATGCTTCAAAAGATGCCAACGATATTGCAACCAGCTATAAGCAGAGTGGTATTTTCTCTAATGTTGTAGTTCATCCTTTTTATAACGCCAATGCCACCAGGGAGAACATCCTGAAGGTAAAGGAAATGCTTATGAAAACTAAGGTCGATGATTTTGTGCTGCTATTCGTTGCTTCACACGGCCTTCTCGATAATAATCTCGATTACTTTATAGCCACTCACGATATGGATTTCAGCAACCCATCAGCAAAGGGTTTGCCCTATGATGAAGTGGAGAACCTGCTCGATGGAATTCCTGCGCTAAGAAAGTTAATCCTTATCGATGCCTGCCACTCTGGTGAGGTGGATAAGGATGATGCAATCCTTGCTGATGCCAAAGTTCAGGGAGGAACAGTTTCTGCCCGAGGATTTAAAACCGTGAAGAGGAAGGAGGATCAACTGGGAATTGAGAACTCCTTTGAACTGATGCAGGAACTCTTCGCTGATCTCCGTCGTGGTACAGGTGCCATGGTAATTTCTTCTGCCGGCGGCGCCGAGTTCGCCTTCGAGAGCAGCGAGTGGAAGAATGGCGTATTTACCTATTCTATACTTGAAGGAATCCGAACTGGCAAAGTTGATACCAATAAGGATGGCGAAATAGTGGTTTCCGAGCTTCGCAACTATGTTTTTGCACGAGTAAAGGAGCTAACGCAGGGCAAGCAAAACCCCACATCACGTCAAGAGAATTTAGAGTTTGATTTTAGGGTATGGTAGGTGCTACGAAATGAAATTTTACTTACCTTTTGACCAAGAAAATTGTTATCTCATTTAATAAACTATTGGTATGATTTTAAAAAGAACTATTGCAGCCGTAGTCCTGACAGCAACAGTGTCAATATACAGCAATGCCCAACCCCCCGAATGGGCTGATGTAAAGATCCGTTCAATACGCTATAACGATTCTGAATACCTTGTTGGCTTTGCCTCGGAGCCCAACTCGCAGAAGGAAAATCCTGCTGCTCTGTTAGCCCGCCTCGAAAGCTATGCTAAGGGGCAGCTAATTGAATACATTCAGGTTACCGTACGTAGCGAGACCGAGTTGCGGGTTACCGAATCGGACAGCAAGCACCAGCAGAGCTACATGAGCATGAACTCTAGCTCTTCGAACCTTAGCCTTACCGGGTTAAAGGTTGAAAAAGCCTACGACGAGAAGGGAAAGACAGGATATGCTATGGCTTATGCCAGAAGGAGCGAGCTGCTTGGCTACTACAAAAAACTGATTAAGAGCAACCTTGTAGATGCTGAGGTAAAGGTTAAATCGGCCCAGGAAGCCATGAAATCCAATAACGGAGAGCAGGCGCTTAAGCTTGCCCTCGAGGCAATTTCAATTATCCCAGCCATAGAGCAAGCGCAGAGCGTTGTTTTTGCGCTGAGAAAGGGTTCTGTAACCGATGAGGATACCCAGATGTTGCGTCTGGCAGGCAACAAGGGCAACATAGAGGATCTGATGCGGCAGGTTCAGCGAAGTAGCGGTAACACCATCGATGATATCAGCTATTTCTTGACTAGGGGTCTATTTCTGCAAACAGGCAAACTCAACACACCTATATCCCTATCGAATTTCACCTATCAGGACACAAAGATTGGTAGCGAGCTCTCCAACAGGCTTAACCAATCGCTTAGCTCCAAACTGGTTGAGAATGGGTACCAGGTAACCGCATCGGGGGTAAAGGCTGAAGGCTTGGTGCTTACCGGAACATACTGGAAGGAGCCATCGGATTTAAAACTTTTTGCCACCCTCAAAAAAACCGACGGAACGCTGGTGGCTTCTGCCGAAGCATACCTTCCTCTCAGCTGGGCTGAGGGTAGCGGGGTGAAGTACCTACCCGAGAACTTCGAAGAGGCCTACTCGCGCATGCGGGTTTTTAACAAGGATGAGGTGGTTAAGGGTGACCTTAACGTTGAAATATGGACCAATAAGGGGGACGAAAACCTGGTTTATACCGAGGGTGAAAGGCTGAAATTTTTTGTAAGAGTCAACAAGGAGTGCTACATCAGGATGATATACTATTTGGCTGATAATCAATCGGTACTACTTATGGACAACTACTATGTGGCTGCCCACATGGCCAACAAGGTAATTGAACTGCCCGATGAGTTTGAATGCGCAGAGCCCTTTGGGGTGGAAACCCTGCAAGTGAATGCCCAAACCCAACCATTTAGCCCGTTAAGAACTCGCTCCATGTATGGCTACCAGTTTATCGATGAATCATTCGATGATATCATTTTAGGTACAAGGGGGTTTAAAAAGGTTGATGATAAACCGATGGACAAGGCTGAGAAACGGATTGTATTTACCACCATGCCCAGATGATATGCTATTCCGAAAAGAGAAGGAGAAGCAATCCCTTTACCCATTTTAGAAAATTGCTTCTCCCTCTCACCGCTTAGTGCGTTCATCTGCCTTTCAATCATTCTCCCCCTGGAAAACAGAGGGATTGCTAATGTTACAGGGCATCTGTACGGATCCTACGCTTCGTATACTACCTGATCCACTTTTTGTGCTACAATCTCAGTGATATAACGATCCTTGCCCTCCTTATCGGTGTATTTGCGGGTGTTCAACTTGCCGGTAACGGCAACCAGGGTTCCCTTTTTCAGGAAGTCATAATTGTCGTCCTTGCCATTCTTCCACAGGGAAATGTTGTGCCATGTAGTGTTATCCACCCACTCGCCTTTGGTGTTCTTGTAGCTCTCGCTTGTGGCCACGCTAAAGGTGATAAGCGTACGTCCGCTCTCGAAGTTCTTCTCCTCTGCATCGCGTCCAAGGAATCCCTTAATCTCTACTCTGTTTACTGTTGCTTCCATCGTTGTAAGTTTTAAAATGGTTAAACATGAATTTGATGATGCAAAGTAACGATGTCTTCAGAGGCTGATTCGGTTATTAAATGGGTATAGTCGTTTAACATTCGTTTGTTGTCGTTTGAAATTATTTTTATCTTTGTTTTTCAGAAACTACCTAATTTTTAAAGGATGGACGAAAATTCAACCCGCACCTGCCCCGAATGTGGCGATAAGATCATTGGGAGAGTGGATAAAAAGTTCTGCTCCGACCAATGCCGTAACACATACAACAACCGCCTTAACAGCGATGCCAGCAATCTGGTCAGGAATATCAACAACATCCTAAGGAAAAACCGCAGGGTGCTACAGGAGCTGAATAAACAATCGGGCAAAACCATGGTAAGTAAGGATACTCTTCTAACCAACGGTTTCAATTTCTCGTACCATACCCACACCTACACCACCAAGAAGGGCTCTGTTTACGTTTTTTGCTACGAGCAGGGCTACCTTTTTCTGGAAGACAAAAACCTTTACTTGTTAGTAACCCCAAAGGATGAAGAGAATTAGAACTTTTTTTCTCCTTGATCAAGAGAACTTAACACAACAAGCCCCCTCACACAGTCTGTTGCCTGCGACACCTCTTCACATTTATTGTTCTGCGTTTTTTCAACTCAAATGTTGCGGGTATGATGCTTTACAAATTCACATATCTCCTGAAAAGCTTTCGTGGCTTCAGGGAAAAGGGGCGTTAAAAGAGGAAATGCATGAATCATTTTATCCCATTTGCGTAATGTAACGTCAACACCAAACTCTTTGGCTATCCTGGCAACATTTACACAATCGTCAAAATGAATCTCGTGTGTTCCAACACATATATACAGTGGCGGGAGGCCTTCATAATTTCCAAACTGCGGAGACAGTAATGGATTTATCGGGTCATTACCTGATATGTAAAGTTGAGTCCATACGGTCCATGATCCCATGGGTGCAACATCATTTTTTGCATTATAGCTAAACGAACCGGCATTACAGCGTAAATCGGTAACCGGAGAAATTGAAAAAGCAGCCCTGGGGAGTGCAATATTATTCTCCTTAAGGGCTAAAAGTAAGGACAATGTTAAAGTAGCTCCTGCAGATTCTCCCCCTACAACTATATTTTTTTCTTCATAGCCCTGTTTTAACAACCATTTATAAACCATAACACAATCGTTAAGGGGAACAGGAAATGGATATTCAGGAGCTAACCTGTAATCAAAAACCAAAGATTTTAGCTGGCATTCTCTGGCAAATTTCGCAACATGCATACGATGCGTTAGGCAAGAACCAGAAATAAATCCACCGCCATGTATGTATAATAATACCTTATCCTTTAGTTGATTTTGTGGAACTATCCATTCGGCATTTATCCCATCTACTGAGACTATTTCCGTTGAAATATCTTTGGGCAACTTAACTCTGGCGGACGCTTTGTCAATGCTTTCCCGAAATTCATCCAAGGAAAAACTCTCATCAACTACTTCGGGTTTTAGCTTCAATTTGAACAGATGCCTGTTCTTAATCATTCCAATTACAATTTTACTTCGTAAACTTTGCATTACCTTTCATTTTAAAATACGATATTATCCTTTGTTTTATTAACAAACAAGGAAACTTATATAAGTTATTACATACACTAATTACTCCTATACCGTTTAAAAACGATATTGTAAACAGCCTTGAAGAAGTATTTAAAATCAGTCCAGAAAGGGTGTTTAAAGTAGGCATCGAGATACTTATGCTCCGAGGCCATTATCTCATCGAGGGTGTTGGGTTTATCAACGTAAAATGGAGGTATTAATCCTGGTCGGGTTTTAATCCTTTTCTCCTGAAGATCCTGTGAGTATAGGCTAAAGTACTGCTTGCTCAGGGGTCGTACCCCCACAAGCTTCAGGTCGCCTTTTAGCAGGTTGATCAGCATGGGCAGCTCATCAATCCAAAGCCTTCTCATGAGATGCCCAAGAGTCGAAACCCTGAAATCGTCCTTAAACTTTCCGCCCTCGTCGAGCTTGTGCTTTTGGTAAACATACTCTTGCAGATACTCTGCATAGGGGTGCATGGTTCGCATTTTGTAAACCTTGATTTCCTTTCCGCCCTTCCCTATTCGTCTTAATTTAACCAAGGGCCCATAGGTAGCCTCCAAATCGTATGCAGGTTGCTTAACCTTTCGACTAATTACGTAGAGATGGTTCTCTATGAACTGCTCATCCAACACCTCAAATCCACAGGAGTAAAGCCTTCCCAAAACCTCGGCACGGGTAATAACCCGATTTTGCCCTCGGGTTAAAAAAAAGTAAATCCCTTTTGTAAGTGAAAATTTGGGGAAAACTCGCTTGATTATGTAATCAATTGTGTACGCTATGTAATTGATCCCCGGAGGGAATTTTTTTAGGATTCGTGCCTTTCTATGGTTCTTTGTTTCTGCCAAACAAACAAAAATCCCGCCCTTGGGTAACTTAGCGTTAACCGACTCAAAGAACTTGTTAATCCAACGAATATCGTTTACCCTTTTGATATTGGCAATGGTATGGAAAAAATTTGATGGCTGATTGTCGATATTAAACTTGGTGGTTGTGGATACTATCAGGGTCGACTCCAGCGAAAGGTTTAGGTTTGTATTGAAGTACCTGTAAACATTTTCACCCAACTCCTCGTAAATAGCCTGCTTAACTGCTTTTCTTCGAGCCTCGCTAATAGTTCTTTCGCTGTCAACCTTAAACTGTAACTCCTCAATTGGCTTTGGCTTTTTTACCCTGATTCGCTCATCGGGTAATGTCATGCTCTGCTTAACCAAATACCATGAACCAAAAACAACAAACTCCAAAATGGTGGCAAAGCCAATGGTGCCAAATACAATTACGCGGGAGAAACGGTAAAAATACAAAAGGAACATTAGCATTGTGGCAATAGCCAATGCAATTAGATTGCTGATAATAATTTTCTTTACCTGAGGCAGAAACTCTTTTCCTTCCGTTGAATACTTTCCAAAACTTAATGAGACGACAACCCATATGGCACAGAAAACCATAAATGAATTCTTATAATTCTCAAGGTAATTATCTAATGGTCCGGTTTTAAACCAATTGCTAATGCAGAATGCTGCGAATAGCAGCAAAAGATCAGTTAAAATAAGTATTACCCTTCTGCTCATCCGGTATTGATGAAAAGTTACGCTAAGTTATGCTTTTGTTTTAAGCTTTTCAAAAAAATCAGGGCTTAATGAAATATTTGTTGGTAGTGTGTTATGCAACTGGAAAGAAAGAAACATTTACAGAAACCCAGTGATCGGATTGGGAATCCTTCAATCTTTCAACGGTAAGATTTTTTAAATCCTTTTGTGAGGAAAAATCTAAAATCTTTTGTTGGCTTAAATAAATGGCTAAGTACTCCTGCTCAGTTTGACCTGGAGTAGGAACAAGAAGTGCTCTTCTTCCCAATGCCATTAAATCCATTATTGTGCTGTATCCTGAACGACAGATAATATACTTTGTCGAAAGTATTGCTTCAGCCATTTCGTCATCTGGTAAATGGGGTATAAGAGTTGCCATTCCTCGAACAACTTTCGAGCTGTTTTGAGGCAATCCTTGTATGACAAGAGTTTTGAGGTTTAAACGGTTGGCAAGGTCAACCAACTCCCTTTCAAATATATCCCTGTGAGGGGGAGGGCCGGAAACAATGGCTACCAAGTCCCATTTTGGCTTAACTTTTTTAACCTTTTCGAATTCGGAAAATCTTGAGAGGAGTCCAATAAATTGCACATTCGTAGGTGGGTGTTTTGTTTGCGATAGTTCGCCCGAAAGGCGAAAACCCTCGGAGTTATCGGGAATCCAGCACTCGGCAAATCGATTTGCATACCTTCGAACGTACCATTCGCCAATGAGCTCAAGCCAGCCAAAAGGCCTTGGAAACTTTATGCGCAGCTGATGGGTGATCAGCACCGAGGGTATCTCTTGTGAGTAAAACCCATACCTGTTGTCGGATATTACCAGATCAATCCTCTGCTGACTTATGATCTTCTTTAATTCTCTGTTTTCCTGAATTGACCTATTAATCACTTTCAGCGCAATTAAAAAAAGTAAAAAGGAAGAACTTTTTTTTGAAAGTCTAACAGAGATTGAGGGAAAATAAATGCTTTGATTCTGGGGAAAAATAACATTCAGTAGGGTAAGCGACGATTCATCGCCTGCAAAAATTACTGTACAGCCCTTTTTAAGCAGAAACGAAATAATTGGGATAACCCGGGTGGCATGCCCCAGTCCCCATCCCAAGGGACAGATAAGCACTCTCTCGGTTCCCTTAATGCTAATCATTAGCCCGAAACTTGTGCTTGTATTCCCAAATCCCTCACCCTCTGAGCAATGGATTCAAGCTCACTTTGAGACACCTTTTTTAGTGTATCTACAGGTGTATCGCGGGCAATGGTGTAAACCATTACATCCTTAGGCTTTAATTCCTCAACAATTTCCAGCCATCGCTCCAACTCCAGGGGAGTAGCATTGTCCACCGGTTTGCCCTTAAACGTACCTCTTATAAAAAGGGTCTGCAGGGTAAAGTTGCCATTAAACTGCTTTAGATGGTCAATTACCTGCCTGGCAGTAATGGGTTTCTTAGGCTGGTTAAGTAGCTGTAGTGTTGAATCGAAACCCGAATCGAGCTTGAGAATATTTTGATCAACCCGTTTTAGCGCTTCAACAACTTTCGGCTTATGGAGCATTGTGGAATTTGACAAGACAGCGATGCGTGCCTTGGAAAAATACTTATTGCGCAGGTTAATGGTATCGTCAATGATCCCTGAAAAATCGGGGTGAATGGTAGGCTCACCATTACCAGCAAAGGTAATTACATCCAACGTATCGCCATCTGCCTTCATCTGCTCAAGGCGACTGTGCATTCGTTCTTTTACCTCTGTACGGCTAGGCAACTTATGGCTTTTTGCGCTCATTGTCCAGCCACATTCGCAGTAGATACAGTCGAAATTGCAAATTTTGGCATCGGTGGGCAAAAGGTTTACTCCCAGCGAAACCCCAAGCCTACGGCTCCGAACAGGCCCAAATATTATCTCATCGAAAAGGAAGGTTGCCATTGGTAACGATTAATGGCTGTAAAGGTAGGAAAAGTTTGAATGAGAAGTGTCCGTGCTTAAATGCTTGTAAACACTCTCAAGTTAAAAAACAACGGCTGAAGAGTTAGCTTCAGCCGTTGTTATTACAATTCACGTTAATGCTACTAAAAATAACGAATTGGTCTTACTGCATACGAAGATCCCTTTGTTACATAGTTCTGACTGGAACTACAAAAAGTTCTACTCCATGCACGATCCTGGTTATACTCTGTTGAACTCCAATATGCCATACAGGCATATCCTCCTATTAAATCCCTGTTTGCCTGAAGAATATGAATTTCATTCTTACTAGGTAAATACCAATCATCGTATCCGTTTTGAACTAAATCATTACAAAGCTTAGCAGCAAAACTTACATCACTACAATTATCAACAATGGCCTCCGTATTTGATTTAGCCGAACCTATAGCATCAGAAGTGCCTCCTATCAGAGTACCGGTACAGCCCCAGGTAACACCATACGAAAGAGTGGCCTTTGTTGCTATAATTCCATGCCTAACATCTGGGTCATAACCAGTATCTCCTGGTTGAAAAATGTATGCAACAACACCCCCTAAATATTCATCTCCAACAGAAAGAGATGTTGTAAAATTTTCCTGATTTCCATAAAAGGTTTCGAACTCAGAGGTTACATATGCTCTAACATAGTATTTTGTATTAAGTGTTAACCCTGTAATTGAACTTTCAAATTCGCCAATACCTGAACCATTGTTCGTTATCCCTTCATAATCATCAATTGTTGGGTTTTCGGATGTACTCCAAACAACGCCTCGTTGGAGTATTGTATTTCCATTAGCTTCTATAATATTACCTCCGCTTTTTGCAGCTGTTTTTGCAATCCCATTTGCTGGTATTGTATTCATTAGGGGGTAAGTTTCCTTCTCCAAAAACCAGTTAATCAATGCATTAACTTTTGTCTCCAACCTATTTACATACGCTTTGGTCGCTGCATCCTGCATATTTATTGGGTCTGCCAAGTTCGTAATGTTTTCATTAGCCATATCTTTCGTTGCATAAACCCCAAGGTTAGGTTTGTTAAGTATTTGTGCATCCCCTGTAGTCGCATTCCAATCAGCATTAACATTAACGTTTGCTCCATTAGCAATACCATCTAATTTATTTTTATCTCCAGCACTCATAAAACCATTGACGTCTGTGGTTGCGTTATCATGAATATGTTCACTTATAGCAAAATTGGGGGTAAATTTTTCCCACTTTTCAGTAATTGCATTATACCTTAGCAAATCACCGTCCATAGGCTCTTCAATGCTAAATGTTGAAACATAAAATGGATCACTTTCCGTGAGCAAGTACTCCTGCAAATCCGTAATTTGGCTTTCTGTGATCAGAATGCCGGTTGACCTATCCCATGCAGTAAATTCTGGATCGGTTTCGGAGGTAAGGTATCCCTCTGCTGAGTGATCGCCCCAGCCATAGGCGGAATTCCAGTTGGAAATATCGCCATAGGCGATACCCGAAGCGGCTGATGCGTTGAAATCGGGGTCGCTCTCGGTGAGCAGATAGTTCTGCAAATCCCCTATCTGACTCTCGGTAATCTGAATACCAGTGGACTTGTCCCATGCTGTAAATACTGGGTCAACCTCTTGGGTTAGGTAGCCTTCCCCTGAGTGATCGCCCCAGCCATAGGCTGTATTCCAGTTTTCAATATCCTCATTATCAATAACCGATGCGGGAGACGAGCTGTAAACAGGATCGCTTTCGGCCGAAACTGTTGTTAAGTAACCTTGCGTTGAATGGTCGCCCCAGCCGTAAGCTTCATTCCAGTTGGTTATATCATCGGATACTATACCCGAAGCAGCCGATGCGTTGAAATTGGGATCGCTCTCGGTAAGCAGATAGTTCTGCAAATCTGTAATCTGGCTTTCTGTGATCAGAATGCCGGTTGACCTATCCCATGCTGTAAATTCTGGATCGGTCTCGGAGGTAAGGTAACCCTCTTCAGAGTGATCGCCCCAGCCATAGGCTGTATTCCAGCTAGAAATATCATCGGATACTATACCCGAAGCAGCCGATGCGTTGAAATCGGGGTCGCTCTCGGTGAGCAGATAGTTCTGCAAATCTGTAATCTGGCTTTCTGTGATCAGAATGCCGGTTGACCTATCCCATGCTGTAAATTCTGGATCGGTCTCGGAGGTAAGGTATCCCTCGACTGAATGATCGCCCCAGCCGTAGGCTGTATTCCAGTTTTCAATATCCTCGTTCTCTATTCCAGCTGCAGGCGATGATCCAAAAATGGGATCTGCCTCATCAATAGTTCCTGTAAATACCTCGGCCGTCTTGGCGTGCAGGGCAAAGGGAACGCTGAGCAGCTGGCTTACGCCAGTAATGGTGTAGTTGGAACTTCCGGCTGGATCGGTTTCTATCTTTAAAAAGTAAGGACCATCAGCCCAATCAATACTTTCAAAGCTGGCTTCTCCGCCAATCTCAATGGTTACCAACCCGTTGGCATTGGTGGTTGGAGTTTGGGTTTCGGTGTAAACGGCTGTTCCATCGGTTGTACCCTGAAGGATGGTAATCCGCATACCTATCACGGTTTCTGTAACCAGCTCGTTGCTGGTATTACGAATTACTGCCTGGTAACTCATTTTTTGAGGCATCTGTGCATTAACCCGAAATGGCAAAATGGCATAAATAGTCAAAACTATTGATGCGATAATTGTGGTAATTTTTTTCATGGCTATCGTGTTTTAATGATTTTAAAAGTTTTTATCTCTTTGTTACTATCAAGCACTCTTAGCAAATAGAGGGCAGGTGTTCTGTTGAGCATGTTAATGGTCGTGAGATCTTCCCCCACTCTACCCCTTTCCAAGAGTTTACCGCTTAAGTCGAAGAGTTGATAGGAAAGGTTTTCCCTGTTATAGTTCTCAACCCTAAGGACTAGGTAGTCGGAGGTGGGGTTGGGAAAAGCCGAAATCTGAAGGGTTATTCCATAGGCTTCTTCAATGCCCGAAACTACAGCAATTTCGTAGGGTTGCTGTACTCCGTGCGCAATCGAGCCGTTATCTCCTTGATGGGTAATGTAAAAAACCTGTCCTACCGAGTAGCTAACAGAGCCTCCTTCACTTGAGGCATTTCCGCCTGTGGTTAGGATCGACTCCTGTGCGTTCAATCCTTTTAGTCCGAAAAAGGGCAGAAGCAATGTGCACAAAATTGTTATTCTATTCATAATAAGTGTTTTTGTGGTTTTTCCTCTGATTTAAGCATAAAATTTCTGGCTAAACTAACCTAAAGCCATACCTATTAAAAGGGGTAATAATTATTCGTAGGGTTTTTTTGAGGATTCATTGAGGATTATTTATTTTTTGCACACAGCACGAAAAAAAATGCCGAATCAGCTGATTTGGTACTTTCTGTTTCTGATAAGAAAAAAAAGAGAATAAACCTAAACCAGCCTTTTGTTTCGGCTGTTTGGCATTGGTTTCATCGATGAAAAATCAAAGGGAGCAATAAGGTTTAGCCCTGGTTTTTTGCCTAATTCTAAGCTACCCAATTCTTTATCAAACCCAAGGGCTTTGGCACCAATTAATGTTGACCATTTGAGTATCTGGCTAAAAGGGATGTTTGGAAAATGCTCGTGCAAAATTTTTATCTGTTCAAGCATCGAAAGGGTTGGAGATGAAGCCAAACTGTCGGTTCCAAGTGCAATGTTTAAACCAAGATCAATCATCATGGGCACATTAGGTAGTGTTTTCTCGATGAATAGATTTGAGGCCGGGCAAAGAACAAAGTAACCATTGGGGAAATGGGTTTTCAATTGCTTTGCCTCATCAATTGTTAGAAAAGTGTTGTGGATAAAGAGAATAATTGGGCTTTGTGGCAAATACCTTTTTGCAATCTCAACGTGTGTTCCCTGCGGAATTGCATCAATTGGCAAATCCCAACTCTTGTAGTAATCGGCAAGTTTACCGGTTTTATAGAGCGAGAGTTCCCTCTCCTGCCTGCTTTCGGCAAAATGGATCGAAACAACAGGATTATTCTTTATTTCATATTTAACCTTACTCCAAAGCTGTTCCGACAATGAGTAAACAGAGTGGGGTGTAATTGCCGAGCTATCGCCTTGTTTAAACCTGGGAAATGTTAAAATGTATCTTGCCCTTTCCATGTAATCATCTGCCTTCTCGGGCGACATCCCGAAGAGTTCAATAAGATTTTGGAAGCGGATTGGGCTGGATAGCTTATCCATAAGGCTGTTTGAAGTATTGCAGATATCGGCCACGGCAACCATACCTTCCCTCCGTAGTTCCTCCAGGGCATTGGCAATGGGGTTAGCTTCGATAGTTTCTTCATTGTTCCTTAGAGCTCGTATCTGGTTAACAAAACCGGCTAAGCCCGTTTCGGGCTTTATTCTTCCGCGAAGGTGTGCCAATTCAGTATGACAATGGGCATTCACAAAACCGGGTACAATGATCCCATTATAAAACTCTGTCCCTGCCAACTCCTTCTCCTCCCCCTTGGGGTCGATTATCTCAACTATTTTCCCATCCTCGTCAACACCAACTACTCCGTTACGGATAGGCTCACCGCATACAGTGTAGATATAGTTGGCTGAGTATCGTCGCATGGGTAAAGATTATTCGGAAGTTTTCTGTAAAACCAATTCTAATTTCTCTACATTATAACCCAACTCCATTGCCTTGTCAACAATGCTTTGATAAAGGTTTCTGTCAATTTGGGGAGTTCTGCTTAAAATCCAAAGGTAGTTGGGCGAGGTGCTACCCACTAGTGCCCACTGATAATCTTCATCGAGATCAAGAATCAGGTATTCGCCACCGAATGGCCAGAAGAAATAGACCTTGAGCTTTCCTGGCTCGTTGGGATTGGGGACCTTAGCAAAAGCCTTTGCCCGTTTTAATTTTCCATCGAGCGAATTTTTATAGCCCTGATTAATAACTTCAATATTTCCGTTATTCTTTAAGCTATAAGTGGCGGTGACACCAACCAGATTCTTCTCAAACGAGTGGGGAAACCGGGCAATCTCGTACCAGGTACCTACGTAACGTTCCAAATCTACAGGGTTTACTGTTTTCATTGTTTTCTGGCTATTAACTTGCTCTGAAATACATCCCGTAAAGAAAAGTAACAGAATGGTTAATTTGAAAAATGTTCTCATATAAACACTTTTTAAAATTTGAATTTCATGGGGATTAATCCCTAGAGCAACAGTAAAGTTAAAAACATGATTAATCCACCTGTTAAAAAGCCACAATAAACTTGCGAGGGCTTGTGCGCGCTGAGTTGTAGCCTCGACCATGCCAGAAAACCTGAAGCTGTTGCTGCAATCAGAATTATGGAAAGAACATCGGTGTGCAACCTTAGGGAAAAGGCAAAAATGAAGCCCACCATTCCCCCTATGCCGATCATATGTAAGCTGATCTTCCACCAAAAGGTGATTAATAGCGAAACTCCAACGGTAATCGCTGCCCCCAGCATAAATGTTGAAATTATTCCGGGAATGGGTAAACGCTTAAGGAAGTAAAATGAAAAAATGTATGGTATAAGGGTAAATGCAATGGGAAGGATTCGTTCCTTATGAATATGCATCTGAAGGTTCTTAATAAAACCGAGACGATAAAAAAGTGGTATTATCAACAATGGCAGTGCAATTGTATTGATTGCAACCACAATTAAAATAATCCGCTTTGCTTCGTACTGAAGCAATGAGATATAAGTACCTGAGGTGTAAATAATGAGTAAGCCAAAAATTGGCATCAATAATGGGTGCAACAGGATTGACACAATCTGGGCTAAGGTATTGGTCAATTTTACCATTTTACAGCTCCTTCCTTAGCCTTGCCACAGGGATTCCCAGCTGTTCCCTATATTTGGCAACTGTTCGACGAGCAATTGGGTAGCCTTTTTGCTGAAGTATCTCCATCAATTTTTCATCGGTTAGAGGTTTTCGTTTTTCTTCAGCGTCAATACAATCCTGAAGTATCTTCTTAATCTCTTTGGTTGAAACCTCTTCGCCCGAATCGGTCTGCATGCCCTCGCTGAAAAAATATTTTAATGGGAAAATCCCAAAATTTGTTTGGATGTACTTGCTATTGGCAACCCTTGAGATGGTAGATATATCCAACCCTGTTTCTTCGGCAATATCCTTGAGGATCATTGGTTTTAACCTTGTTTCATCACCATCCTTAAAGAACTCACGCTGATATTCAATGATTGCCTGCATGGTAACCATCAACGTATTCTGCCTCTGCCTTATGGCATCGATAAACCATTTGGCCGAATCGATTTTTTGCTTCACAAAGGCAACAGCCTCCTTCTCCTGCTTTGTTGCATTGTTCTTGTTGGCTGCATACGATTCGAGCATATACGAATACTCTCGGTTAATCTTTAAATCGGGAACATTCTTGGCATTTAGGCTTAATATCATTTCTCCGTCCTCAAGGTCAAGGATAAAATCGGGGACAATATGCTGTGCCATCCGATTATGTGGATCGTAGAAGCTTCCGCCTGGCTTTGGGTTTAACTTCAATATCTCATCAATGGCATCCTTTAAATTATCATCGGATAAGTTGAGTTTTGTCTGAATTTTATCGTAATGCTTTCGGGTAAACTCATCGAAATGGTATTTAATAATCTTACGCGCCAAAGCAACTGAAGTTATCGACTGATTTTTGTTCTGAATCTGCAATAAAAGGCATTCCTGCAGGTCTCTAGCCCCAACGCCAACGGGCTCAAAATCGTGGATAATGGATAAAAGTTCTTCCAGCTCCTCCTCTGTCGTTTCAACCCCAACGGAAAAGGCAAGATCGTCGGTTATCGCTGAAAGCTTACGGCGCAGATATCCATCCTCATCTATATTACCAATCAGGTAGAGCCCAAGGTTTTTCTGCCTTTCGTCAAGAACCCTAAGCCCAAGTTGATTTTCTAAATGCTCGTGGAAGGAGATCCCCGTTGAAAAAGGGATTTCTTCTCGCTTATCGTCTCGTGAATAGTTATTTGTTGAAAGTCTGTAGCTGGGAATTTCTTCGTCATTCAAGTAGTCCTCAATTGTGAACTCATCCTCTTCGTGGTTTGTGCTCTCCTCATTTGGACCATCATCCTGTCCCTGCATTTCATCCTCAATGTTCAAACCCTCATCGAGGGTGGGATTCTCTTCCAGCTCCTTCTTTATTCTCTGCTCAAGCTGCATGGTTGGTATCTCCAGCAATTTAATTACCTGAATCTGCTGGGGAGATAACTTCTGAAGAAGTTTTTGCTGTAACTTTTGCTTGAGCATTTTATTCAACCAATTCTTTAAAATTCACAATTATTGGGCGTTCTTGGGAATGGAATCACATCCCTGATATTGCTCATTCCGGTAACGAAAAGGAGCAACCTTTCAAATCCCAGTCCAAAACCGCTATGCGGTGCTGTTCCAAACTTGCGCGTATCGAGATACCACCATAGCTCCTCATGGGGAATTCCCAGCTCATTGATACGTTTTGTGAGTGATTCAAGGTTCTCCTCGCGTTGAGATCCACCTATAATCTCCCCAATTTTAGGAAAAAGCACATCCATAGCACGAACGGTTTTCCCATCGTCGTTCTGCTTCATGTAGAACGCTTTTATTTCCTTGGGATAATTGGTAAGGATCACCGGTTTTTTAAACTGCTTCTCTACCAAATAGCGTTCGTGTTCGCTCTGTAGGTCAGCACCCCAAAATACAGGAAATTCCCACTTCATATCCGCTTTTTCGAGAATAGCTATGGCTTCGGTATAGGTTAATCGCATAAAATCATTTTCGGCAACAAACTTCAGCCTTTCAAGAAGTTCCTTGTCCCACATCTTATTAAAAAATTCCAAATCATCCTTACAATGCTCTAGGGCATAACGAATTAGATACTTCAGAAAATCCTCAGCCAAATCCATATTGTCATTGATATCGTAGAATGCCATCTCTGGTTCGATCATCCAGAATTCAGCCAAGTGACGAGGAGTATTTGAGTTTTCTGCCCTGAAGGTAGGACCAAAAGTGTATATCTCCGAAAGTGCCAATGCAGCCAATTCCCCTTCGAGCTGTCCCGAAACGGTTAGCTTTGCCTCCTTACCAAAGAAATCCTCTGTAAAATTTACCTTTCCGCTTTGGTGGCGCGGCGGATTGTTAATGTCAAGGGTGGTAACCTTAAAAAGTGCCCCAGCACCCTCTGCATCGGAGCCAGTAATAATTGGAGTGTGTATGTAATAAAAACCTTTGTCGTTAAAGTACTTATGAATGGCGTAAGCCATGGCATGGCGAATACGCAATACCGAACCAAAAGTATTGGTACGCGGACGTAAGTGTGCAATCTCTCTTAAAAACTCAAGGCTATGCCCTTTTTTCTGCAATGGATATGCTGCAGGATCTGCTTTGCCGTATATTTCAATTGCTTTCGCCTGTATCTCCACTGGCTGCTCTGAACCCAACGATTCAACCAACATCCCTTGCACGCTTATGCAAGCACCTGTGCCAACATCCTTTAAAAAGTCTTCACCAAAAGCTGCAACATCTGCAACAACCTGAATATTATGTATTGTTGATCCATCATTGAGAGCTATAAACGCAACGTTTTTATTTCCCCTACGTGTTCGAACCCAGCCCTTTACAACCACTTGGGTGCCTACATTACCGCTTTTTAGAAGCTCAACAATTTTCATTCGTTTACGAAGTGTCATTATAAAAAGAGTTTTTAAACTGTATAGAGGTTGCTATTTGAGAAATCACAGCAACACACAAAAGTAATAATTTTTGAGAAAAAACCCTTTTTCGGCTGGATGTTTTGATTGGGTAGGTATGATTTTTGTTAATGCAACTTCTTTTTCGAAGAAACGAAAAAATTACGAACCGTAATAAGTGGAAAGCTTTTTCTTGAATACCTTATCGTTGGCTTCGTTAATTGCATCGATCATGGCTTCTATCATTTGTATTCTGTTGTCCTGCTCCTCAACCGAAATACGATCAAAATCATTAAAAACAACATAGTCGATTTTATATCCCGTTTTATCAAGTGTCATGGCAACGGCTGCGTTGTAGTCGTCGAAAATGATCACAGAGGGTAAGTTGTTGATGCTGTAAAGCATTACGGCAGAAGTAACCCGGTTTTGGATAAAGTTGATCTGATCAACCCCCAGATACTTAGCACCAAGTAATAGTCTAACCAGGTCTATTTGTGCCAATGGCACTCTTTTCCCTTCCATCCGAAGCTGGTCGTACTGCTTTTGCGAAGTGTTCAGAAATAAATCAATAAACTTATCGGGAACTCCCTGCAGATCCTTCAAATCATTTTCCTTCAAGCGCCTTTTGTACTCTTTAGTGGCCAATTTCTGATCGTATGGGATATAGTATTCCCAATCTTTTGTCCTCCTATATGTTTGAGTCATTGGCTTGGGCTTCCAGTCGGTAACCGGACGCTTCATTATGGGATCAGCAAGATAAAGCTGATTGGATTCGATGGAGTAAACCAGGCAGTTAATGAAATGGATATACCCTCCTCCCAGCGTTCTGTGGAGTGCCGACCATAAAGTTTTTGGCTGTTCTTTCGATGCAGAATCAACCGCAAGCTGCCTGTCAAATTCGAGTTTTCTGTGCTTGATGTAGTTGATAAATTCCTCATCAAAGCTAACCGGATAGTAGGTGGCGTTCTCGTTCTCGGGATCAAATACCTGATCTCCTGTATGGTAAAGCCCCCTCACATCCATCACGTAGTTACTGTCGTTGGAAAGCTTAATATGTAAATTGTAATCGCGCCCCCACTTCATCTCCCTGATTGAGGGCATTGACATTTGGCATAGCCCGTCAAATGCAGAAAGAACTAAAACGGTAATTCCAATAAATCTAATCATTCTGCTTCCCATAGTCCATTTTTTTCATCCATAAAATTACAAAAAGGTTTTGGCTTATAAAGAAAATCTGTTTTTTTTAAGCTGATTTATTTAAACAAAAACCGATGAAATATATTCATCGGTTTTTTTGTAAGCTATCCAATTCTGTTTTGTATATTTTAATGCTTGGTGAATCGCAAAACTCTTTGGGCTTTATCGGTTTTCACATTCACGATATATAAACCTTGAGATAGTTTAGAAACATCTATCACAGCGCTTTTTATGCCTTTGCTGTTGGCAATTTGTTTTAGAAGACTTCCGTTAATAGTATATATAGAAATGGAGGCAATGGTCTCGATATCGCTTATAACGTTAAGTTTATCGGCTGTTGGGTTTGGAAAGATCAAGATTGAGCCAATGGGTAAACTTTCGATTTTTAGGATGGAAACTTCAACCTGCTTTTGCATAAAATCGAATCCGCACGCATCAAATGCCTGCATTACAACGTCGTAAAATCCGCTTTCGATGTAGGTGTGAAGAGGGTTTTGCAGATTGGAATAGTTGCCATCGCCAAAGTTCCATTCATATCCCACCGCCTCGGTTTCAGTAATGAATTGAACAACACCTTCATCTGCCTCAAAAGTAAAATCTGCTATGGGCTTTTGGCAATTCACCTCAATCTCAAAGGATATTTCTGCCTGCGAGCAGGCATTGGATACAACCAGATTGATGCTATAAACTCCGTTTTCAGCATAAATATGAGATGGGTTCTGCTCGGTCGATTGGTTCTCATCGCCAAAATCCCAGTTATAATCGATTGCGTAGGGTGCGTCGGCAAAGAAGAGAGCCTCTTTGTCGAGAACTAAACCCAAAGCGCTTATTATTTCAGCAGAATGGCATGTCTCTTCAAGAAGAATATCGTCAATATAGATGTAATATTTCTGAGACGTTCCGCTTAGGGTATGCCAGCCAAAGTGATACGATCCTGATTGATCAACGGTTATACCAATTTCGGCTTTGATATAGGAATTTGAGTAAAAATTTTGATCGGAGAATATTTCGGTTTCCATAGCCGATGCCGTATTGCTGTCGCCGATATACACATTTAGGTTCTCGTATGAAAATCGCGAACGGTAATAGAAGGTTAGGGTGTAGGCCTTCTCGGCATCCAGGTAGAAACACTCGGAGAATAGCCAATCGTTGTTTGAGGTATTTCCAGAAGCTCCATCGGTACGGATTCCGTAGCTGTAGCTACCTGTTCGGGCTACGCTAGGATCGTTTATTCTGTTCCAGCTGAATCCCCCAGAAAGGTCTTCGGTTGTCCACTCCGAACTATCTTCGATCTCCTCAAATCCCATGGTGTATAAATTCATATCGTATTCCCAAAGGATAATGGAATCGTTAGCAACATTAAGGTCATCGGGAATGTTAATCCATACCTTAATGGTGCTGGTTTGGTTTGCTGGTATGGAAATGTCGCTATGCTCAACCAGAAGAATGGTCTCCTCGTTCTGAACTAGAGTGTGTATGAAATCGGCCACAACAATTTCGTCGCCATCCACCTGAACGCCAATGCTTATCTCATCAACAGTTTGATTGCCAAAGTTCTTAACGTTAACAGCAATCTTATTGGAGTTAATTAGAATGCAACTGTCATCCTTTATCCTTCGGATATCTATATCCGTAAGCGCAAGGTCGTAATCGAATATTTGGTAAACCTCTACTAAATCGATATGCATTCCAAACCTGTTGGCTGGTCCGTAGGCTTGCCATCCGAAGTAGTATTCGCCATCGGAAGGCACCGTAAACAGTATGCTCGATTTGAAGTATGCTGAGTTTGAAATCTCACCTAAATCAACAAGAACGGTGGTCATGCTGGCTGCTGATTGCGAGGTTCCAAGCATTAGCTTAAGCATCTCAGGATAAGCTGATGCTCTGTTCTTGTACCAGAACGAAACGGAATACTCAGTTCCTGCTTTAAAATAGAAGCAGGGTGATATTAGCCAATCGTTGGAAGTTACGGTTGAATTGTTAGAGAAGTATGCCATGGAGTACTCGCCCTCATGCGCATGAACAGGATCATGCTCAATTTCCCACTCGTGCCCATCATTATTAACATTTATCACAACCCAATTCGAAAAGTCTTCGTTTTCCTCAAATCCCATCCTATAAACCCCTTGGGTTTCAAAATCGAAGGAGTTTGTATTCACAGTAAAATACATCAAGTCGTTGCCACTATACTCATCGTTGTCAAGCAAGGTTTTTACCCCCAAGGTATTGCTTTGACTTCCCGACAGGTTAAGTGTTCCATCAAATGAGAACTCAAGGGCTTCGAATGGTTCAATGGTTTGGGTTAGGTTTTCGAACACAAAATCTTCATCGTTGAGGGAGTATCCAACCTCAAAGTTTGCAATGGGTTCGGTGCCAAAGTTCCTTACCAGAACTGTAAGCACCTCATCCAAGCCAAAAGAGCAGGATCCAAATGGGCTTAGCAAGCCTATTACACCTGCATCGTAAGTATATTGGTTTCTCAGGGCAACATCGTCAATATGCAGTATGTACGACTGGGGATCGTTCACCTGATTGGTTGTGGCATATAGCCCAATTATCAAATCTTCTCCAGCAAAATCGGAAAGGGAGTAACTAAAGTCCAAGAATGTATCGCCAAGCCCAGAGTTCTTATCGATGGCACCTATTTCAGTCCAACTCTCTCCGCAATTATTCGATACCATAATAGCGAGCTTATCGTCCGATCCCATTTGTGTTGTTCCTTGATCGAACTCAACCGCAGCTTTAATCTCAATTATTGAGTTAGCTGTGGCTGTAAATTTGGGGCTGATAATCCAGTCGTTGGTGCCCAGCGCTATGAAGTAAACGCTTGCTGTTCGGGAACCTGCAAAGAAATCGCCCTGCCAATCGGTGTTGGTTTGCACAAATGGAAATCCTTTTCCCCTTGCTTCATACCAACCTGGATAGATTATCGAAAGGTTATCGGAGTAAAAATCGGTGAATGTTAAGGTTTGTAAGGGCAAAGTAAGCGGTTCAAAGTTGATAAACTTACCGGTTGAGAGGGTGTTGTTGGAGGTGTCGCCGTCGTCGATAAGCTCGGTTATTACCGTAACCTCGTACTCTCCAAAACTGGAAAGATCAACGCCTTCAATTGTAAAGAGTGCCGTTTCGTTGGGGAGTAGCTCACCAAAGTAAACTCCGTAGTAGTTTTCGTTCATAACACCCCTTACCTTTCCCCTAACGGGGATTGAGTAAATAGTCTCGTGCCCATCATTTTTTAGTTCAACCAAAATTGTTGAACTCTCAGATAGGCACTGGTAGCGGTTTGGGGCGATAATTTTGGTAATCGCTGCGTCCTTCGAATTGGTATTCTTGATTACAATATCCGCAATATGAAACACAGCAAGGCTGTTGGCGATATGCCCATCGGTAGCATAGAATGCTATGTGGATATCCTCGCCGGCAAAGCTGCTCAGGTCAACATCGTATATCTCAAGGTTGATTCCTGGTTCGTTGCCATACTTAAAGGTAAAACCTGTTGGAAAAAAGGTGGTGCCATTGTATGAGTACATAATGGCCAGGCTGTCGTCGAACGCTAAACTTGTTTGCGCTAGTTCATCCCATAAAAGGGTAAGGGCCGCCTTGAACGACAACTTGGTATGCTCGGTAGTAGTAAACTTTGGGCTGATCATCCATTCGGCATGGGTATTGGAGTTTATAAAAACTCCCGCTGTAATCTGCGGATGGATTACGTCGGCACGGAACCAGCCTCCGTTTCCAAAATCGTTTGGATTCCCAATGCCCTTGGCTTCCTGCCAACCGGGAGCAATCTCGGATAGGTTAATCCCACTAAAATTGGTGAAATCGACCATTATAGGCAGGTCAACCTGTGCCCTTGATGTCAAATTAATACATAAGGTACAGAATACCACATTAATTATTAAATTCTTTCTCATATCCATAATATTCATATTTATGACAATTATGATTGAAAGGTACAAAAAAGATGCACCTTTTGCGGAAAAAAGATGCATCTTTTTAACTTACGAAACTCTAACTCTAACCTAAATCTACGTTTCCGCTAACTTACAATGTATTATCCCACGTTTCAATCCACAAAGAAGTAGAGTTCCATTAAATTCCTAACCGAGAAATCGGCGTAGAATGCCGATGGATGGTACAGGCGAAAATGCCCTCTATTTGATTCAATGGGAGGGATGGAAAGGATTGACTCTACCCCATCAACCCGATTAAACAATTCGCTAACGCTGAACACGTTCCGAAAACCATCCTTGCCCACCACAAAAACGAGTCCTTTTCGCATCCACAATGCTGGGTTTGGCTCAAAATGCTTCTCCACCATTGGGCGTAACATTGGCCCCTCGAAAAAGGGAGTGTCGTGGTATCCCATTCCCATACCGTAGAATACTGAAGTGTACTTCAAATGGGGAATATGATCAACTTTTGCATCCACAACGCCCTTCAGTTCATCGTTGAAAACAAGGTTTACAGTGGGAATGTAAGGATCTTCTAGTTTTCGGTCAATTGGATAATGCTTTTTATCGAACGATTTTATGAAAATTTTAGTTGGGTTCTCCAGTTCGCGGTAGGCAAACATATCGGTTGCAGCAACAACCTTCCAAATGTTTCCCTTGGGGTAGTTTACCTCTCGTTTATATGGCTCAATGCTAGCCTGTTCGGTGGCAATGATCACCTGATGCATGGTATTGCTCAGAAAGATTTCGGCCCACGAGAAAGCAACCCTATCACCTTTATCATTTTCAATGATAATGTACACATCGGTTGTGGGAACAAACTCCTCGGCATTCTTCTTCTCCACAAAGAATGGGTTAAGCAGATCGAACAGGGAATAGCCCCTGTACCGATATGCCCCAACAAAATCGACTCTTCCCGAATCGTTCAGGGTGGCCTGCTTGTGAATTACTTCACGTTTTCCATACCTTTTGTAGTTAACTTTTCCTGGCTTTTTTACCTCTCCCTCAACATAGAGTTCACCTGATTTCAACTTTGTCTCCTCGGTTCTGTGGTAAAAACTTATGCCATCGGAATCGTACCCTTTTGTTGCACCCGAAATGGCATCGGGGATAAGTTTACAGGAAGATGTACTTGCTGCAATGGCTAAAACAACGAAAATGTGTTTGTATTTCATGTTTTTAGTGTTATAAGTAGTTTGATTGAATGATTGAATGATTGGTTGATTGGTTGATAAAATATTGCAAGCACTTACTCACAATCATCCAATCATCCAATCGTTCATTGCACATATAACTTTATAGTTTTGCTCTTACCTCAAGTATAATAAACCTTCCGGGTCCAACGGACAGGCTGCTCTCGTAGATCTTTTTGTCCAGAATATTCTGAATATTTAGCGATATATTAACATGGTTGAAAAACTCCCTCGACAGCTTTAGATCAATGGTAAAAGCTGCGGGAAGCTGATTGCTCAGCACCCAATCATCGTATGCATTCTGGTCGTTGATGTACATTTTACCGGTGTATCGTGATGTTAACCCTGCATTGACGAACTTTGTACGCACAAATGCCCCCGCATTAAACGAGTGCATGGGCACATCGG
>Ga0334882_1001369_pt1 | contig 29468 bp, 32 predicted proteins | sample GraSluR1_MG_5_FD_207226 | JGI IMG/M metagenome (GOLD analysis project Ga0334882, IMG submission 207226) | Sludge microbial communities from methane-producing bioreactor in Wageningen University, Netherlands - Granular Sludge_15_04-R1 | ecosystem: Engineered > Bioreactor > Anaerobic >... | reverse complement strand
TGCGCTCAATATCAAAGCCCATGATGTCTGCCCGCAGTGGAACTACACTATCTATCCTCGTTCAGCTTCAGCCGCAGCACCATCTTGAGCGATGCGCGAAGTTATTTTTTTATGAACCCTTAGCGCGCCATACAAAACCTGGAATTACTGGAAAAGTGCGCGCTGGCATATCTGCTGGCGCTGTGCACCGAGCGCAAGGTGACCCGTATCCCACTGGCAATACGTGAGATTGTCTTTGCCAAGCTGCGTAAGGATGAGGAGAAATTCGCCAGGCTCAACCAAGACGCCGGCCGATAACGAAAATGCTATCACAGAAACCACAGAGCACATAGAGTTTTTTCTCTGTGCTCTCTGTGACCTCGGTGGTTATTTAGAGGAGATCGATATGTCCGAAGCTCAAACGCAATAGATGCCATCTCGGTATGGCACGATACCGGCGAAATCAACACCAGGCTGCAAGCGCTGGTTCGCCAGCCGATTCGCCCGATCCGGCGCGACCGGATGGCCGAGTTCCTCCGTTGACTATTTTCATTTGTGCGAGCCACTTGAAGGTTTTTGACAATTTTGACAAATCGAGTATGATCTATGCATATGACAAATGACAGGGTTTGGTAGGTCAAAGGTCATCATGCAAAAACAAAACTGGTTTGGCTATTACTACTTTTATTTTAGCTGTCCCACCCGGGTCGGCTCCTTTGTGTGTGAAAGGGCAAAAGTAGTGTAGCAAGCCCAAAACAAAAGCAAAGACGTGGAGCGACCCGCTCCACGTCTTTTTTGTATCTGGCGGGAGAGGGTAGACGGTAAACGGTAGACGGTAGACAGGGGGGGGATTATGGCGTGTCGAGGGGTTCGGGGAGCGGTTACGGTGGAGGACAATACGGCGGTGGCGATCAAAGCGGCGGTGCGGGCGTTGTTGGAGCAGATGGTCGCGGCCAACGCGCTGGATGTGGCCGACGTCGCCAGCGTGATCTTCACCGCTACGCCCGACCTGGACGCCGTTTATCCCGCCGTCGCCGCGCGCGAAATGGGGTGGAGCAACACGCCGTTGCTTTGTATGCAGGAAATGGCCGTCCGCGGGAGTCTGCCGCGCTGCATTCGCGTGCTGTTGCACTGGAACACGGATCGCGCGCAGGTCGACATCCACCACATCTATCTGGGTGAGGCGCGCGTGCTCAGACCGGACATAACGAATCATGAATCATGATTCATGATTCATGATTTTAGGAAGGAGGTGCTATGGTGAAAGTGGCTTTTCAAGGCGTTGCGGGGGCGTATTCGGAAGAGGCGGTGCGGCAGTACTTTGGTCCGACGGTGGAAAGTGTGCCGTGTCATACATTGGACGAATTATTTCCGCTGGTAGAGAACGGTCAGGTCAACTTTGCGATGCTGCCGGTGGAAAACGCCGTTGCTGGGTCGGTGACGGGGGCGTATGAGCTGCTGTTGGAGCGAGATCTGCGCATCAACGCAGAAGTCATCCTGCACGTGCACCACATGCTGATGGCCGCGCCTGGAATGAAGCGTGAGGCCCTCAAGCGCGTGCGCTCGCATCCTCAGGCGTTGGCGCAATGCCAGCAGTATCTCAGCCGTTACGATCTCACCGGAGAACCGGCCTTCGATACGGCAGGCAGCGCGCGTGATTTGGCCGCCAGCCCGGAGCCGGACGTCGCCGTCATTGCCAGCGCGCTGGCGGCGGAACTGTACGGCCTGGAAATCCTCGACCGTGCTATCGAGGACTATCGCTTCAACTACACGCGCTTTTTCGTGATGGGGCTGGAGGACCCGCCGCGCGCGCAGCGCCCGAAGACGTCTATCGTCTTCTCCACGCGGCACAGTCCCGGTGCGCTGTACAAATCGATGGGCGAATTTGCGGTGCGCGGCATCAATCTCACCAAGATCGAATCGCGCCCGCGTCTGAACCAGCCCTGGCGTTATACGTTTTATCTCGATTTCGAGGGCCACTGCCAGGATGTGGCATGCGAAGCGGCACTGATGGGCCTGCTGCGCCATTCCTCATTCGTCAAATTGCTGGGTTCGTATCCGGCAGCGACAACGCCGGTGGTGGAGGAGCGGGAGTAGGGAGTAAAGAGTAAAGAGTAAAGAGTAAAGAGTAAGAAGTAATCAGTGACTCATTTCTCATTACTCATTTCTCATTACTCATTACCGATTACCAAAAAACAACTATGGGAGGAGAAACGATGATTGTTATCATGAAACACGGTGCGACGACGGTGCAAATTGCGAATGTGACGGCCCGGATCGAAGGGATGGGCTGTACGACGCACCTCTCGGCCGGGGAGGAGCGCACGATTATTGGGGTCATCGGCAATGGCCGCCCGATTGACCGGGAACAGATCGAACGGATGTCCGGCGTGGAGCGAGCGGTGGCCGTGCTGCGGCCCTTCAAGCTCGCCAGCCGCGAGTTCCACCCGCAGGATTCGGTCGTCCCGATCAACGGGATCAGTGTTGGCGGCAAGGCGTTGACCATCATCGCCGGGCCATGCTCGGTGGAGAGCCGCGCACAGTTGTTGGAGACGGCGGATGCCGTGAAGCAAGCCGGCGCGCACATTTTGCGGGGCGGTGCGTTCAAACCGCGCAGTTCCCCATACAGCTTCCAGGGGCTTGGGGAAGAAGGGCTGCGCCTGTTGGCCGAAGCGCGCTCCCTCACCGGACTGCTCATCGTCACCGAGGTGACGTCGCCCGAGCTGGTGCCGTTGGTGACGACGTATGCCGACATCCTGCAAATTGGGGCGCGTAATATGCAAAACTTTGCTTTGCTGCACGCAGCCGGTGAATCGCAGCGCCCGGTGCTGCTCAAGCGTGGGATGATGTCCACGATGGAGGAACTGCTCATGGCCGCCGAATACATTCTCTCGCACGGCAACCAGCGGGTCATCCTGTGCGAGCGTGGCATCCGCACCTTCGAGAACTACACGCGCAACACCCTTGACCTGAGCGCCGTGCCGATGCTCAAGCAGCTCAGCCATCTGCCCGTGGTCGTCGATCCGAGCCACGGCACCGGCAAATGGGAGCTGGTCGAGCCGATGTCGCGGGCCGCCATCGCCGCCGGCGCCGACGGCCTGATCATCGAAGTGCATCCACGCCCGGAAGAGGCGCTCTCCGATGGCGCGCAGTCGCTCAAGCCGGGCCGCTTCGCCGCGCTGCTCCAGTCGCTCAAACCGATTGCCGAAGCTGTTGGGCGGACGATGTAGAATCAAGAATCATGAATCAAGATTCATGATTTCTGTGGAGCCTGATCATTGATGAAGGAATTGAAGGATTGTACTGTTGTCGTCGTCGGCCTGGGCTTGATGGGGGCGTCGTTGGCGGGGGCGCTGCGGGGGAAGTGCGCGCGTGTGATCGGCGTAGCGCGACGCGCGGAAGTCGTCGAGACGGCGCTGGCGCGTGGGTTCGTGGATGAGGGGACGACCGATCTGCTCGCGGGCGTGCGTGACGCGGACGTGGTGGTGCTTTCGACGCCGGTGCGGGTGATTGCCCAACAACTGGAAGAAATCGCGCCACACCTGCGCCCCGGCTGCGTGGTGATGGACATGGGCAGCACCAAGAAGGAAATCGTCGCCGCGATGGATCGCCTGCTGCCGGATCACGTCCAGCCGCTCGGCGCGCATCCGATGTGCGGCAAGGAGACCTCCGGCATCGATGTGGCCGAGGTCACGCTGTACCAGGAGCGCACGTTCATCCTCACGCCGCTGCCGCGCACGACGCCGGAGACGATAGCGCTCGGCGTGGCGCTGGCAGAGGCCGTCGGCGCGAAGCCGTTGGTGCTCGACGCCGACCGGCAGGATTACATCGTCGGCACGGTGAGCCATCTGCCGTACCTGCTGGCCTGCGCCCTGGTGGCGACGGCGGATGCAACCACGTCCCAGGACCCGGCGGCGTGGAAGATCGTCGCGGGTGGGTTCCGCGACACATCGCGCGTGGCGGGTAGCGATGTCACTATGATGCTGGACATTCTGATGACCAATCGCGGGCACGTCCTGGCTGCCGTCCGCGAGTGCGAGACCCAATTGCGTCGTCTGGCCGATCTGGTTGCTGTAGGTGACGAAGACGCCTTGCGGAATGCGCTGACGACGATTCGCAACACCCGGAAGGAGATGTTCCCATGAGCCAATTGATTGTGCGTTCAGGTGCATCTCTGCGTGGACAGGCGCGTGTCCCTGGCGACAAATCGATCTCGCATCGCGCGTTGATGCTCGGCGCGCTTGCCGATGGCGTCAGTCACGTCGCCGGATTTCTGCCGGGCGGCGACTGCCTCGCCACGCTCGGCTGTATGCGCGCGCTGGGCATTCGTATAGAACAGCCGGATGAGACAACGGTGATCATTTACGGTAAGGGTCTGCATGGACTACAGAGGCCAGACGCTCCGCTGGACTGTGTCCGTTCCGGGACGACGATGCGCTTGCTGGCGGGTATCCTCGCCGGGCAGGATTTCGACAGCGTGCTGAGCGGCGATCCGCAACTGCTCGCCCGTCCCATGCGCCGCGTCGCGGAGCCGTTGCGCGCGATGGGCGCGGACATCAGCGATACGGATGGGCACGGCCCGCTCGTGATCCACGGAGGCAGGTTGCGTGGCGGCGAGCACACGTTAGCCGTCGCCAGCGCGCAGGTGAAGAGCGCACTCTTGCTGGCAGGATTGTCTGCTGATGAACCGGTGATCGTTCACCAACCCGGTCCCAGCCGAGACCATACCGAACGGATGCTGGCGGCGATGGGCATCGACATACGCACTACCGGCCTGGACGTGACGCTCACGCCGCCTGTTGCTCCGCTCGCTCCGCTCGTTTTCACCATCCCTGGCGACATCTCTTCTGCGGCGTTTCCGCTGGTGGGGGCGCTGCTCGTGCCGGATTCGGAGATTAAGCTGCTCGGCGTCAACACGAATTGGACGCGCACGGGCTTGCTGGACGTGCTCGCCGCGATGGGTGCGGAGATTGCGTTGACGCATGAAGGGGAGCAGGGTGGGGAACCGGTGGCCGATCTGATTGTGCGAAGTGCGTCGTTGATCGGGACGGAGATCGGCGGCGACACGGTGGTGCGGATGATCGACGAATTCCCGGTGCTGGCGGTGGCGGCGACTCAGGCGCGCGGGATGACCGTGGTGCGCGACGCGCGTGAGTTGCGCGTCAAGGAGACGGATCGCATTGCCACGGTCGTCGCCGAACTGCGCAAGCTCGGCGCGCAGATCGAGCCGCAAGACGACGGTTTCATCGTCACGGGGCCGACGCGGTTGCGTGGTGCGACGGTGAACAGTCACGGCGATCACCGTCTGGGAATGGCGCTGGCCGTCGCGGGGTTGGCGGCGGAAGGCGAAACGGTTATCGAAGACGCGGAGCGCATCGCGGACTCGTTTCCGGGTTTCGTGGGTATAATGCAAGCGTTAGGGGGCAACCTTACATTTTAGGAGGTGCAATGGCTTTATCAGGAATTAACGGACACACTACCCTGGTTGGCCTGATTGCCTGGCCTGTAGGTCACAGCGTCTCACCGCCGATGCACAACGCGGCTTTCGAGGTTCTTGGCCTGAACTGGCGTTATGTTCCGCTGCCGGTGGCGCCGTCGCAGGTGGAAAATGCGGTGCGCGGCGCGGCGGCGCTTGGCTTCCGGGGCGTCAATGTGACCGTACCACACAAACAGGCGGTGCTTCCGGCGCTGGACGTGGTCGCACCGGACGCAGCGCAGCTTGGCGCGGTGAACACGATCGTCATCGACCGCGATGCAGCAGGTAAACCGGTGACCACCGGGCACAACACGGATTATCAGGGCTTTCTCGGTTCGCTGCGACAAGGCGGCTTCGAGCCGGCAGGCAAGTCCGCCGTCGTTGTCGGGGCCGGAGGAGCAGGGCGTGCCGTGATCTTCGGGCTACTTCAGGCGGACGCGCGCGACGTGCTGGTGCTGGATACACAACCGCAGCAGGTACAATCGTTGCTGGCCGACCTGGGCGGGGATGGCGCGCCGCTGCGCACCGCGTCGCTATCCACCGAGAGTTTGGTGGAATCGGCGCGCGCGGCCGAGTTGTTGGTCAACGCGACGCCGGTGGGGATGTCACCCAAGATCGATGCTTCCATCTGGCCGGACGCCATACCCTTTCCGGCGCGTCTGGCCGTCTTCGATTTGGTCTACAATCCGCAAGAGACGCAGCTTTTGCGCCAGGCGTGCGCCGCGGGCGCGCTGGCTATCGACGGGCTGGATATGCTCGTGCGGCAAGGGGCGATTGCCTTCGAGTTGTGGACCGGTCAGGAAGCCCCGTTCGACGTGATGCGCGCAGCTTGCGAGCGTGCACTGGGACAGCGGTAGGTTGCCAATGAGCGTTTTTGAGGTTATGATGTTAGTCTGCTTCGGTCTCAGTTGGCCGATTTCGATAGCCAAGGCGCTGCGCACAAAGCGCGTGGAAGGGAAAAGCCCGCTGTTTATGGCGGTGATTTGTGTGGGCTATTTGAGCGGCATCTTGCACAAGCTGCTGTTTTCATTGGACTGGGTCATTGCACTGTACGCACTCAACCTGATGATGGTGGCGACGGATTTGTATCTGTATTACCGGTATTTGCCTAAGGAAGTAATGAGTAACTTGTAACAGGTAACTGGTTATGAGTGAGGATATTCATTGCCTGTTTTGATACCTGATTACCAATTACCGTTTACCGATTACTCGTGACTCATTTCTGCACAAGGAGACAGTATGACAACCGTATTCGATGAATTTCAATGGCGTGGCCTGGTCCACAGCTTTACGGAAGGGACGCCGGAGGTGCTGGCGACGGAAAAGGTGACGGTCTACATCGGTTTCGATCCCTCATCGAGCAGCTTGCAGATCGGCAACCTGCTCACGTTGATGGGCCTGGCGCGGATGCAGCGTTTCGGCCATTCGCCGATTGCACTGGCGGGCGGCGGCACCGGGCTGATCGGCGATCCGAGCGGCAAGGCGAGCGAACGGCCCTTGTTGGACCGCGAACAGGTCGAGGCCAACGTCGAGGCGATCAAGCCGCAGTTGGCGCGTTTCCTCGATTTCGAGGTCAAGAGCAACCCGGCGCGCCTGGTCAACAACGCCGACTGGCTCTGCGCGATTCCGCTGATGGACTTCCTGCGCGATGTGGGCAAGTACTTCACCGTCAACTACATGATTGCGAAGGACTCGGTCAAGTCGCGGCTGGAGCGCGAGGAAGGCATCTCGTACACCGAGTTCAGCTACATGCTGCTGCAAGCCTACGACTTTGTGCAACTCTACGACCGCTACGGCTGCACGATGCAATCCGGCGGCAGCGACCAATGGGGTAACATCGTCGCCGGAGTGGAACTGCTGCGCCGGGTGCGCAGTGCGCGGGCCTGCGGTTTGGTCTACCCGCTGCTGATGAACGCCGACGGTTCGAAACTCGGCAAGTCGGTGCAGGGGACGATCTTCCTGGACGAGAAGCGCACATCGCCGTACCGCTTCTACCAGTACTGGCTCAACCGTGACGACGCCGACGTGATCGACGATCTCAAGCACTTCACCTGGATGACGCAGGATGAGATCGCGCCGCTGGCGCACAAAGTGGCCACGCAGCCGGAGCAGCGCGAGGCGCAGCGCACGCTCGCACAGACGGTGACGGCGATGGTCCACGGTGAGACGGCGCTGGCGAAGGCGGTGCAGGCGTCGCAGGCGCTCTTCGGCGGCGACATCGCCGGGCTGAGCGCCGAGGAAATCGGCGACATCTTCAGCGAAGCGCCGTCGTGCGATATGCCGCGCGGCGCCTTTGAGGGCGCGGGCAAGTCGTTGGTGGACGTACTCGTCGAAGCCGGCGTCACCAAATCGAAAGGCGAGGCGCGGCGGCTGATCGCCAGCGGCGGCGTCTACGTCAACAACGTTCCGGTAAGTGATGTCGAGCGCGCCGTCACGCTGACCGACAGCATCGAGGGGCAGTTTGTCATCCTGAGGAAGGGTAAGAAGAGCTACCAGTTGGTGCGCCTGGTAGGGTAATGTCGCTGCTCAACAGGTGCAACGCGACTCGATGTTCGATCGAGCGCGTTGCACCTGTTCGTGTCTCACGGCGGCGCTTATTCTATATCAAACATCGGCGTGCTTAGATAACGCTCGCCGGTGCTCGCCAGGATGACGACGATGAGTTTCCCCTTGTTTTCGGGCCGCTTGGCGATCTGGACGGCGGCGTGGACCGCTGCGCCGGAGCTGATGCCGGCCAGGATGCCCTCTTCTTTTGCCAACCGCCGGCCCATAGCGATGGCCTCGTCGCTGGTGACGTGGACAATCTCGTCGATGATGCCGGTGTTGAGCACGTCGGGTACGAATCCCGCGCCGATCCCCTGGATTTTGTGTTTGCCGGGCGCGCCGCCCGCCAGCACCGGCGACTCGGCCGGCTCCACGGCAATCGCCTTGAAAGAGGATTTGCGCGCTTTGATGACCTCGGAGACGCCGGTAATCGTGCCGCCGGTGCCCACGCCGGACACCAGGATGTCCACCTGACCGTCCGTGTCGTCCCAGATCTCCGATGCCGTCGTCTCACGGTGAATCTGCGGGTTGGCCGGATTCTGGAATTGCTGTGGGATGAAGGCGTTGGGCGTCTCGGCGGCCAATTCGTTGGCCCGCGCAATCGCGCCTTTCATCCCGTCTGCACCGGGGGTGAGTACCAGTTCTGCGCCGAGCGCGCGGAGCAGCTTGCGCCGCTCTACGCTCATCGTATCGGGCATCGTGAGGATCAGCCTGTACCCGCGCGCGGCGCAGACGAAGGCCAACGCGATGCCGGTGTTGCCGCTGGTCGGCTCGATGATGACCGAGTTAGCGTTGATGCGCCTGGCTTTTTCGGCGGCGTCGATCATGCTGACGCCGATGCGATCTTTGACGCTGCCCAACGGATTGAAGAACTCGAGCTTGGCGACGACGCGCGCTTCCGCGCCGTCCGTCACCCGGTTCAACTGTACCAACGGCGTTTGGCCGATTAATTGTGTGATGTCATGTGCTATAGTCATTTTACCCTCCATGACGAACTTGAAAGATTGCGAGGCTGGCGCGCCAGTTGACGCCCCAACCCCGAATGCGTCGCGTAGGCGACGCCAGAAACACTTCTCGTAGCCGCGCCAGGCCCACGTCCTGGCACAAGCGGCGAAAGTCGGCGATGGTGCAGAGATGGACGTTCGGTGTGTCGAACCAGGTATACGGCAACTGCGGCGTTACGGGCATTTCACCCGTGAGAAAGAGCTGCAAGCGCACCCGCCAATAGCCGAAGTTGGGAAAGCTGATGATGGCCGTTTCGCCGACGCGCAGCATTTCCTGGATAACCAGCGGCGGGTCGGCGGCTTGCTGGAGCGTCTGGCTCAAGATGACCACATCGAACGTGTGATCGCGGTAGAACCGCATCCCTTCCACCATGTCGCCGTGGTAGACGGGGACGCCCCGTTGGATGCAGGCCAGCGCCGCCTGCGCGTCAATCTCGATGCCGCGCCCGGTACAGCCCTTGCGCCGGATCAACTCGGCCAGCAGTTGCCCGTCGCCGCAGCCCAGGTCGAGTACCCGCGCGCCGTCAGGGACCAGCGCGTGGATCAGCTCGTAGTCCAGCCGCCGTTTGCCCGATTTGCCGTTCGTCTGGCTCATTGCGCGTCCCCTTTTTCCGCCGTTTCGCGGACGTGACGCTGCACGTTTTCCAGGAACCCGCTCACCGTCGCCGCCAACCGGTCATTGGGCAGCAAAAAGGCGTCGTGCCCATACAGGTTGTCGATTTCCATAAAAGTGGTCGGTACACCATTGGCGTGTAACGCTTTGACGATGTCTTTGGATTCCGCCGTCGGATAGAGCCAATCGCTGCTGAAGGAGACGAGCAGAAATTCCGCCTGGACGTGGCGCAGCGCCTCGACCAGCGATTCGTGGCCGTTCGCCAGGTCGAAATAGTCGATGGCTTTGGTGATGTACAGGTATGAGTTGGCGTCGAAGCGCCGCACGAAGTTGGTGCCCTGGTACTGCAAGTAGCTTTCCACCTGGAACTCGGTTCTGAAGTCGTAGCCAAAGGCAGCGCGTTCTTGCAGCCGGCGCCCGAATTTGGCGCGCATCTGCTCTTCCGACAGATAGGTGATGTGCCCGATCATCCGCGCGATAGCCAGCCCGGCGGCCGGCGGGTCTTGCCCGTAGTATTCCCCGTGTTGCCAGTGAGGATCGGCCATAATGGCCTGGCGGCCCACCTCGTTGAAGGCGATACCTTGTGCGTTGTGGCGCGCCGCCGTCGCAATCGCCAACACAGAGGCGACGCTTTTGGGGAAGCGCACCACCCAGTCCAGCGCCAGCATCCCGCCCATACTGCCGCCGCTCACGGCCAACAGGCGCGCGATGCCCAGGTGTTCGACCAGCCGTTTTTGCGCCTTGACCATATCGCCGATGGTGACGACCGGGAACTCCAGCCCATACGGACGCCCGGTTTCTGGATTGTGGCTGGCCGGACCGGTGCTGCCCTTGCACCCTCCGAGGACGTTGGCGCAGATGATGAAGTAACGATCGGTGTCGAACGCCTTGCCCGGCCCGACCATAATGTCCCACCAACCTGGCTTGGGATCGTCCCGCGTGTGGTAGCCGGCCACGTGCGCGTCGCCGGAGAGCGCGTGGAAGATGAGGATGGCGTTATCGCGCGTTTCGCTCAACGCGCCGTAGGTTTCATAAGCCTGCGTGACCGGACCGAGCCGGCGTCCGCAGTCCAGTTCCAGCGGTTCGTCGCTGCTCCAGGCCTGCGTCTCGACCAGGCCAACACTGTGGACGCCGCCTGGGCGGGAGTTCTTTTCGATAGTGATCTCGTCGTCAATTGCCATGTTGATACCTCACCGCAGAGTACGCTGAGAACGCGGAGTTTTTAGATTTTCTCGGCGACCTCTGCGTACTCGGCGGTAAAATCTGATCTCATTTGTCAAAGATTAAAGCTGCGCTAACGTCTGATCGAGGTCGGCCAGGATGTCATCCAGCGTCTCGATGCCGATGGACAACCGCACGAAGTCGGGCGTCACACCGGCGGCGTGCTGCTCCTCGGCGCTCAACTGCTGGTGCGTCGTCGAAGCCGGATGAATCGCCAGGCTGCGCGCGTCGCCGATGTTTGCCAGATGGCTGAACAACTTCAGGCTCTCGATGAACTTGCGCCCCGCCGCCGCCCCGCCCTGCACGCCAAACCCGATCAGACCGCTGGCCCCGTGGGGCAGATAGTGTTGCGCCCGCGCGTAACTCGGATGGCTCGGCAGGCCGGGATACAGCACCCAGGCCACTTTGGGGTGGTTTTCCAGGTATTGCGCCACGGCGAGCGCGTTCTGCGAGTGCCGTTCCATGCGCAAGGCCAGCGTTTCGATGCCTTGCAGGATGAGGAAAGCGTTGAACGGGCTGATGCACGCACCCGTATCGCGCAGCAAACGCACCCGCGCGCGCAGGATGAAGGCCAAATTGCCGAACGTCTCGTAGAACTTCAGCCCGTGATAGCTGGGGTCCGGCTCGACGAAATCGGAGAACCGCCCGCTGTCCCAGGGGAAGGTCCCGCTATCCACGATGATGCCGCCGATGGAGTTACCGTGCCCGCCCAGATACTTGGTCAAGCTGTGGACGACGATGTCGCAGCCGTGCTCGATGGGCCGGCACAGCGCAGGCGATGGGGTGGTGTTGTCTACGATGACGGGCACGCCGCGCGCGTGGGCGACCTCTGCGATGCCGGCCAGGTCGGGGATGGTCAGCTTGGGATTGCCGATGGTTTCCAGGAATACGGCTTTGGTGCGGCCGTTGATTGCCTCGGCAAAGGCCGCCGGTTCGTCGCTGTCCACCCATTTCGTGTGGATGCCCATACGCGGCAGCGTGCCGGTGAGCAGTGTGACCGTCCCGCCGTACAGCCGCGTGGAGGAGACGATCTCGTCTCCGGCTTGCGCCAGCGTCAACAGCGCGGCAGTGATCGCCGCCATACCGCTGGAAAACGCCAACCCGCCGATGCCGCCTTCCAGCGCCGCGACACGCTGTTCCAGGACGTCGGTGGTGGGGTTCATGATGCGGGTGTAGATGTTGCCGAACTCTTGCAAGGCGAACAGCCGCGCCGCGTGATCGGCGTCATTGAACACGTAGCTGGTCGTCTGCCAGATCGGGACGGCGCGCGCGCCGGTTGCGTCGGGCGTGTACCCGGCATGTAAAGCAAGCGTATCGAATCCGGTGTATGTCTGTGTCATCGTAATCTCTCCTCTTGGTGAAGTTTTCTTTGGCCTTATCTATGGATTATATAGAAGTTGTGTATTTTTGTCAACTATTCCAAGGAGGACAATCATTGACAGGGGCGCTAAACTATAGTACGATTGCGGCATTTGGCAGGTGAGGATGATGAGGACAGTGAGGATTTGTCGTGGGAAACCGTAAGCAGAAAGTCGTCGTGGCGATGAGCGGCGGGGTGGATAGCGCCGTCGCTGCCGCGCTGCTGGTGGAGCAGGGCTACGACGTGACCGGCAGGATGCTAAATTTGTGGAAGGAGCGTGGCAGGGAGGCGGAGAATCGCTGCTGCACGCTCGACGCCGTCGAAGATGCGCGTCGCGTCGCGCGCGTTTTGGGGATTCCTTTCCGCATGGTGAATTGCGTCGGCGAGTTCAAACAACAGGTCGTGGACGCCTTCATCGCCGAGTACACGCACGGGCGCACGCCCAATCCCTGTCTGACGTGCAACCGGCTGATCAAATTCGGCTTTCTGTGGGACGTGGCGCAGTCGTGTGAAGCCGATTTTCTGGCGACCGGCCATTACGCACGCGTCGAGGAGCGCGATGGGCGCTACCACCTGTTGCGGGGCGTGGATCGCGCCAAGGATCAGAGCTACGTGCTATACATGTTAGGGCAGGCGCAGTTGCGGCATATCCTGTTTCCGCTCGGCGGGTACACCAAAGCGCAGGTGCGGGAGCTGGCCGCTCGCGGGAACTTGCCCGTCGCCCAGAAGGCGGAAAGTCAGGAGATCTGCTTCGTGCATGACGATTACCGGCGTTTCTTGCAGACCTACGCGCCGGATAGTATCCGCCCCGGCCCGATTCTGGACCGCGCCGGCCGCGAATTAGGGCAACATCAGGGCTTGCCGTTCTACACGATCGGCCAACGGCATGGGCTAGGATTGGCCTGGAGCGAACCGTTGTACGTGCTGGAGATCGACGCCGCCCGTCATGCGCTCATCGTTGGCCCGAAGGCGCAGTTGGGCCGCGCCGAGTTGCGGGTGCAGGACGTCAGTTACGTGGCCGGGTCGCCGCCGGAAGCGCCGCTGCCTGTGACCGTCAAAATCCGTTACAAGGCGGCGGACGCCGAAGCCATGCTCTATCCAGAGATGGAGACGACCGCGCGCGTTGTGTTTTCTGCGCCGCTGCGCGATATCACGCCGGGGCAGGCCGCGGTGTTCTACCAGGGCGAGGCCGTGGTGGGAGGCGGAATTATTGTCAAAGAATAATGTGATGCTAAATGCCGGAGCCGTCGTAGAGGATGCACCCGGCGCGATATTCTTCCCATTGTTGCAGGCGGTCGTCGATCGTTTCGCAGTCGAGAGGGGCTTCGACGTTGTGTTCAGCGCGCAACCATTGCGCTTGTTCGCACAGTTCCGCCAGCGTGACCGTATCCAGCAAGTCGATGATCGCTTTCCCCAATCTCCCCCACAGTAGATGGGTGACGCACGTATCGGCGCGCGGGCACGGCGTTTCCGGCGCATCCCCCACGCACAAGACCGGGTCGAGCGACTCATCCACCGCACGGAGCACGTCGGCAGCGGTGATGCCGGCAGGATCGCGCGCCAGCACGTATCCGCCCCCCGGCCCCATCACACTTTCGACCAGACCGGCTTGCTTCAGCTTGACGAACAGGTGCGCCAGGTAGTTACTCGAAATCTCCTGGCGCTCGACGATGTCTTTGCGCAGCACCGGCGTCTCCCGTTGGTTTAGCGCCAGGTCCACCATAGCCCGCAACGCATATCGCCCTAATGTAGAAAGTCGCATCTCACACTCCTATCGATTTCCTTTTTCTGAAGTCTATTGTATAATAGTTGTGTATTTTAGTCAACAATAGGATCGTATAGGGAGATGTGGCATGGACAAGAAGACGGGTTATTTGTTAGCTGCAATTCGTATCAGTTTAGGGTGGATTTTCCTCTGGGCCTTTCTCGATAAGCTCTTTGGTTTGGGGCGTTCGACCACGCCGGAAAATGCCTGGTTGTCCGGCGGTTCGCCCACGTCCGGCTTCCTCGGTTTTGCCGCGCGCGGGCCGTTGGTTGGACTCTTTCAAAGCATGGCCGGCAATCCCGTGGTTGATGTATTGTTCATGGTGGGGCTGCTCGGATTAGGACTGGCGCTGCTGTTGGGCATCGGCCTGAAGGTCGCCGGCGTCGCCGGGCCGTTGCTGATGGTGCTTATGTGGTTGGCCCAACTTCCACCAGCAACCAATCCGTTTATGGATAACCACATCATCTATGCCCTGGTACTGGCTGTGCTGCCGTTGTTAAAGGCCGGGCACACGCTGGGCCTGGGCAAGTGGTGGGCGGAAAAGACCCGCAAGTGGCCCATTTTGCAGTAGGGTTTGATCCATACAGGAGATGCTTTATCTATGACGCTTGCCGCGCCCATTCCTGAGGGTTTGCGCCGCTATACCCGACAGATGGTGCTGCCGGGCATCGGCGTGGAGGGGCAACAACGGCTCCGGCAGGCGCGCGTGGTTGTGCTCGGAGTGGGGGCGTTAGGGACGGCGCTGGCCTCCGGCGTGGTGCGTGCCGGGGTGGGGTACGTGCGGTTGATCGACCGCGACTTTATCGAAGAGCACAACCTGCAACGGCAGATGCTTTTCGATGAAGACGACATCACCGCCAATCTCCCCAAGGCGGTCGCGGCGGCGGAGAAGCTGCGGCGCGTCAATTCACACATCACGATAGAGCCGGTGGTGGAAGACGTGACGCCTACGAACATCGAGCGCCTGATCACCGATTGCGATCTCGTGCTCGATGGCGGCGACAATTTCGAGTTGCGGATGCTGCTCAACGATGCCGCGCTCAAGCACAACATCCCCTGGATTTACGGCGCGGTCATCGCCACGCACGGCGTCGTGATGCCAATTCTGCCGGACGACGGGCCGTGCTTCCGTTGCCTGCTGCCCGATTTGCCCGCGCCCGGCGCGACGCCAACGTGCGACACGGCCGGCGTGTTGGGAACGGTCCCGCAGATCATCGCCGCGTTTCAGGTGACCGGGGCGCTCAAATGGCTCACCGGGCAGCATCAGGCGCTGTGCCGCGATCTCCGGTACATCGACGTATGGCACAATCTCTACGAGCGCGTGCAGGTCCTCAAGGGAGAGGGGGTGTGCCCGGCGTGCGACGAGCGCCGCTTCGAGTTCCTGGAAGGCCGGCATCACACCCGCAGCGAGACGTTGTGCGGGCGCGATGCGGTGCAAGTGCGCCCGGCGGGCGATGTCCATCCAAACTTTACGACGCTGGCGGAGCGACTCGCCGCGCTTGGCGACGTGCAGCACAACGCCTACGTGCTGCGCTTCGCAGTGGAAGGCTGTGAGATGACGTTATTCCAGGACGGGCGCGCGATCATCCAGGGGACGAGTGACGAGGGGGTTGCGCGCTCGCTGTATACGCGTTATATCGGGTTATAAGGCAATTTGTCAAAGCGCCCTATAATAACAACGCCTTCGGGAGGTCGTCGTGACCTTGCCAGGGCGTTTTTTGTGGCGGTGAATTTGCGGGTATAATAGCCGCTATGCAATGTCGTGCTGGTTGCGGGGCGTGTTGCATCGCCCTTTCGATTTCTTCTGCCATTCCGGGGATGCCCAATGGCAAACTGGCCGGTGTGCGCTGCGTGCAGCTCACCGCTGACAATTTGTGCTCCCTCTATGAATCGCCGGAGCGCCCGCTCGTGTGCACCTGGCTATGCCCCAACGAGGAAATGTGCGGGCAGACCCGCGAAGAGGCGCTGGCCTATCTCACGGCGCTGGAAATCGCAACGCGGCCCTGACTTCACAGATAACGTTTACACTCCTTTTCTCTTGGGAAAATAATGGCGCGTATGGGGTGTCACTGGTGGATTATCATTGAGTGGGAGGAATAGGATGTTGCCCGAAAATCGTGTGACAACACATCCAGGTGAAATTCTAAAGGAAGAGTTTTTGGAGCCGTTGGGAATTACGCAGGTAGCATTTGCGGCGCACATCGGTGTGCCGTTACAACGGGTCAACGAAATTGTGCGGGGTAAGCGCGGGATTACGCCGGAGACAACCTGGATTTTTTCTCAGGCCCTGGGTACAACCCCTGAATTTTGGCTGAATTTGCAGAATGCGTATGACCTGACCAGTAAACGGCCGGAGAGGTTGGTGATGCGGCTCATAGCCGCTCCGCAAACCGTATGATAGATATTGCCCCCTACACATCTGAACGGTTGTCGGCTCTCCAAACCCTCATCAACGCGCATCTGGAGATGGTGATTCCCGGCTGGGCGTTGCCTGCTGAGTACATCGCCGAGCGACTGGCGCGCCACCCTGAACAACACATTCTTGACCCGTGGGTGGTTGAACGGCAGACTTTTTTCGGTGTGGAAATCGACCAGGTTCTCGCGGCGGTTCATCTTTTACACTATAGCGACGGTGACGAAGTCGCCCCCGACTATCGCAATGCGGGCGACATTGCCTGGCTGCTGTTTGCGCCGGGCGCGGAGGACGCTGGACGTGAGTTGCTCGCGATGGCTCGCCAACAGATGCAGCAGTGGGGCGTCCGTGTGACCTACGCCTGGGATACGGGCCTGCCGGTTCCCTTATGCAGTGGCATCCCGGATGCATGGCCGCACATCCGCAGCCTGTTTGCCGGTTCCGGTTTTTCGGCGGACGGTGGGACGGAGTCCATTTTCGTGGGTGAATTGGGCGATATCCCATTCCCTGGCGTTGCTCCGGTGGATGGCGTCTGTGTGCAACCTGCCGTTTCTGGGGCCGAGACGACGTTCATCTTGCGCCATCACGATGAGCACATCGGACGCTGTGAATGTGTCGCCGATCTCACACAAGACGGACGTTTGCCGGCCTTCGCGGGGTGGGGCAAGTTGGAGATGCTCGAAGTGGCCGCGTCCTGGCGTAATCGTGGCCTGGGGCGCTGGTTGGTGCAGCACGCCGTCGCCTGGCTGCGCGAGATGGGGTGTACGCGTATCGCGTTCTCCGTCACGCCGGACGACGACGCGCGCGGCGCAGGGCGCTTCTACCGGCGACTGGGGTGGGAGCGATGGCTGACGCTGGAGAAGGGGTGGGTAGACCGGGGCGTTTACCCGGATCGTTGACGTCGTCTCATATCTGTGGTATACCTGTGATCAGAAGGGGATAGGGAGGCCAGCTATGACGATTGAAATACTTGTACAGGTTACGCCGCAAGAATTGCGAATTCCATTAGCCGGACTAGACGCATGGCAGGATGCGGAACTGGAATTGGTGCGGGAGCCTCAGGCTATCTTGATTCGTCGCAAATCTGCCCGACCTGTGCCACGGCACAAACCGCAAACTGTAGTGCGCGATGCTGGTGTGTTATACGAAATTGATACACCTGCGCAGGCACAAATGACGGTTAAGGGGTTATTGCTTTCTTACTCAATGCTTCGGGATTGGGAGGAAATCGAGATCATTGCAGAAGCGCACCGCATTGTCATTCAACCTAGAGCGACTTCAGCCTCTGAACGGCAGCAAGTATTGCAAACCTTAGAATCCTACGGGTTCTTATCCCCGGCAGAATCATTGCCGGTGGACTATATCCCTTTGTCTGCCGCGGAACAAACGGAATTAGCACAAGCATTTAGCCGTGGCAAGCCACTATCTACAATCATTATCGAGGAGCGTGACGCTCGATGATCACTTACTATCTGGATTCCAGTGTCGCCGTCAAATTGTATGTGGCGGAAACTGGCAGTGATTGGGTGCGTGATTTGCTTTTGACAGCGCCACAAGATCTGGCGGTGATAAGCTCTCATCTGTTGTGTATCGAAGTGTGGAGTGCTTTCACTCGCCGCTTGCGTGCTGGAACTGTAACGCCGGAGCAACATAACCGCATCCACGACTGGTTTACTCAACATCGCTATGAATTGTATCGTTTCAAAGCGGTGGATGAAGAGATTATTCAAAAGACTCGTGAATTGTTTGTAGCCTATGCCTTGCGCGCCTACGACGCAATACATCTGGCAACTGCATTGCTTGCCAACCGGCAATTGCTTGCACGTCGGTTGCCGCCAGTAACCTTTCTCTGCGCCGATGATCAGTTGGTCGTGGCAGCCGCTGCTGAAGGGTTAACGGTCGATAACCCTAACAATCACCCCTGATATGGAACTCCTCGGCGGTCCTCTCTTTGCAGTCGCCGGTGCGGGGGAATCCCACGGGCCGGGCTATACCACGATTGTCTGCGGTTGCCCGCCGGGCTTGTGGCTAACGCGGGCCGACGTTCAACGCCACCTTGATCGCCGCCGTCCCGGCGGCAACATCCATGGGACGCCGCGCAGTGAAGCGGACAAGGTGGCACTGCTCTCTGGCCTCTACACGGACGATCACGACGCGCTACTCGCCGGGCCAGAAATTCGGACGCTCGCTGACGGCGTGGAGAGCGTTACCCGCACGTACGAAGCCGGCTACACCACCGGCGAACCTATCGCCGCGTTGGTGCTCTCCGCCGCCACACGCTCCGGCGATTACAGCCAGTTCGCCGGGCCGGAGGGCGAAGTCCGCCCTGGGCACGCCGACCTGGTGAAGTACCACCAGACGCGCGGCTTCAACGATCCGCGCGGCGGCGGGCGGGCCAGTTATCGCGCGACCGTCTCCGACGTGATCGGCGGTTCGATTGCGCGGCTGTACCTGGAACGGCAGTTTGGGACGGCCTTCCTCTCGTCGTTGGCGCAGGTGGGGGCGCTTAAGGCATCCGTCACCCTGGCGGAGACGGTGGAGCGGGTGGTTTTGCAGCACACGCAGGCGCATCCCGTTCCGGCGGATGATCTGCGCCGGCTCGAAGCGACACTCGCTGCTGCCGAACTGCCCACGCTCGATGTCGATTTCGCGCACGAGGCTGCTGCGCTTATTGAGGCGGTACGCGCCGACGGCGACTCTATCGGCGCGGTGGTGGAAGTCGTTGCGGTGAACGTCCCGGCGCTAGCGGGCGCGCCGCTTTACGAGAGTCTCAAACTGCGGTTGATGGGCGCACTCGGCGGGTTGCACGCGGCGCAGGGCGTCGAGATCGGCTCCGGCTTCGACGTGGTCACGCGGCGCGGCAGCGAGAACAATGATCCGATTCGCGCGACGGGCTACCAGAGCAACCACCACGGCGGGCTGCTCGGCGGCATCACAACGGGGATGCCGCTCGTGTGCCGCGTCGCCTTCAAGCCGACGGCCTCGATCCAGAAACCGCAATTGTCGGTGCGCCAGAACCTCGCAGAGATCGACTTCGCGCTCAAGCGAGGCCGCCACGACCCCTGCGTCGGCGTCCGCGCGGGTGTGACGCTGGAATCGAGAATGGCGATCGAGCTGATGAACGCAGTGTTGGTGCAGCAGAGCCGTCAGCCTTCAGCGATCAGCTTTCAGCTTTTCAACAAGGCTGAGGGCTGATCGCTACAGACTGAAATTTCACCACGAATGTCTGCATTCGCCGAATCTTCACGAATCTCCACTAATTTTCATCTTATTGGTGCAGATTCGTGGTTAGCTTTCGAGAGGTAAGATCATGAATGTCTCGGTGATTCTTGGGCATCCACAGCCTGGTAGTTTCAACCACGCGATTGCAGAGACGGTGGCGCGGGCGTTGCGCGAGGGCGGGCACACGGTCTGGTTTCACGATCTGTACGCGGAGGGTTTCGATCCGTTGTTGCCGCACGAGGAGATTCCCAAGGATGCGGCGCTCCCGCCGATGATTCAGCAACACTGCGACGAGATTGCGGCGGCGGACGGTATCGTGATCGTGCATCCCAACTGGTGGGGACAGCCGCCCGCGATCCTCAAGGGGTGGGTGGATCGCGTGATCCGGCCCGGCGTAGCCTACACATTCCTGGAAGGCGACGGTGGGGAAGGGGTGCCGGTCGGCCTGCTGCGGGCAAAGGCGGCGCTGGTGTTCAACACGGCCAACACGCCGGAACAGCGCGAGAACGAGGTCTTCGGCGATCCGTTGCAGCTTTTGTGGAAGAATTGCATTTTCGATCTGTGCGGCGTGCCCACGTTCTACCGGAAGATGTATCGCGTGATCGTCACCAGCACGGCGGCTGAACGGCGGGTGTGGTTGGAGGAGGTCCGCGCGACCGTCTCCCATTATTTCCCTGATTTGAGATAGTATGTCTTCCATTATAGGACACACCATCACCGGTCTGGGCATATACGCTACCACACAGCCGCCGAAAGCGCGCACGTGGCGCGGCTTTGCATTATGCGACTTGTTATGGCCTGGCTGGTTGATCATTGTGACGTTAGCGCCTGATCTGGATTATTTCTTCCCGTCCCTCTATGTGCGGGACGCTTCGATGGGGATTTTGCGCCTCACCCATTCGCTTGTTGGCTGTTTGTTGTTGCCTTTGCTCACATGCCTGGTGCTGTGGCGGCTGAAGCTGGCGCAGCAAACCCGGCGGTTGTATGCTATTCAGGTTATTCTGGCGGGACTGTCACATCTGGCGATGGATATGTTGGTGGGCGTGGCGTCACTCCCGCTCTTGTGGCCGTTCACAGCACAACGCTTCCGGTTGCCGTTTGGCATTTTGCCCAGCGGGCCTGCATTTCGGCTGGACAATTTCTACATGTACCGCAATCTGTTGATGGAAGTCGGCGTGCTCGTTCCGCTGTACACCGGGATTTACCTGGCGCGTTTTGCCAAGTTTGGCGGACGGAAGCGCAGCATCGGCGTCGCGGCGTTGTGGCTGTGCTCGCTGGGGTTTATGGGATGGGCGTATACGCTGGCGCGATAAATGGGGGGAGAGTATGAATCTCGTGCTGACCGGCTTTATGGGAACGGGCAAAACCACTGTCGGGCGTGAGGCGGCGCTGCGGTTGGGGCGCACGTTTGTGGATATGGACGACATCATCGCGGCGCGGGCAGGCAAGCCGATTCCACGCATCTTCGCGGAGGATGGCGAGGCGGCGTTTCGCGCGATCGAGACGGCGGTGTGCGCCGAGTTGAGCGCGCAGGATGGGCTGGTGATTGCGACGGGCGGCGGGGCGTTGGTGAATGCGGCGAACCGCATCACAATGCAACGCGGCGGCGTCGTGGTCTGTCTGGATGCAAGTCCCGACGAGATTCTGCGGCGTGTCGGCGGCAACGATGATCGCCCGCTGCTCAACGTACCGGACCCGGCGGCGCGCGTCGCAGAATTGCTGACGACCCGCCGCGACGCTTACGCTGCAATCCCCTGGCACATCGAGACGAGTGGGTGTGAGGTGGATGCGGTGGTTGCCCAGGTGTTGGCGCTGGCGGAGACGGTCACGCTGCCGGTGAAGCATCCCGGTGGGGAATATCCGATCCACATCGGGCGCGGCTTGCTGGCGCACCTGGGCGGGGCGCTGCGGGCGGCAGGCGTGTGGGAGGGGACGGCGGTGGCGATTGTCACCAATACCGTCGTCGGGCCGTTGTACGCGGAACAGGTGGAGATGGTATTGTGCGAAGCGGGCCACCGGCCTTTCATCTGCACGATTCCCGACGGTGAGCAGCACAAGACGTTGGACACGGTGCGGGCGCTCTACGAGCAGTTCCTCGCGGGGCAACTCGACCGCAGCGGCGTGGTGCTCGCGCTCGGCGGCGGGGTGACAGGCGACATCGCGGGCTTCGCGGCGGCGACGTTTATGCGGGGGACGCGCTTCGTGCAGGTTCCCACCTCGCTGCTGGCGATGACGGATGCCAGCGTGGGCGGCAAGACGGGCGTCGATCTGCCGCAGGCTAAGAATCTCGCCGGCGCGTTCAAGCAGCCGGAGCTGGTGTTGATCGATTTGGACGTACTCGACACACTCCCCGCAGCCGAGTTCCGCTCCGGGATGGCGGAGTTGCTGAAGCACGGAGTGATTGGGGCGGCGGAGTTGCTAGGGGAATCGGCGAATCAGCGAATCAGCGAATCACGAATCATGAATCATGAATCACGAATTACGAATTGCAAATTACCAATTACGGATTACCAATTACGGGTTACGGATTTGGCGCGATCGTTGCAGGTGAAGATCGAGATTGTGGAGGAAGACCCGTTCGAGCGTGGGCGGCGGGCGGTGTTGAATTTGGGGCATACGACGGCGCACGGGTTGGAGCAGGTGAGCAATTTCACGCTGCGCCACGGGGATGCGGTGAGCATCGGGATGGTCGCGGCGGCGCGGATTGCGGAGGCTTTAGGACGCGCAGAGCCGGGGCTGGCGGCGTGCATCGCGGACGTGCTGGCGGCGTGGGGGCTGCCGGTGACGTGCCCGCCGTATTCCGTGGATGCGGTCTGGGCAGCGATGACGCACGATAAGAAAAAGCAGGGCAAGGGCCTGCGCTGGATTCTGCCGCGCGCGATCGGTGACGTGGAGATTGCCGATGACGTGCCGGAGGTTTTGGTCAGGCAAATTCTGGTGGAGATGGGGGCGGAGAAATGAAGCAAGAATCAGGAATCAAGAATCAAGAATCGGCGAATAGCGAATTACGAATTACGAATCACGAATCACCGCTTACCAATTACCAGTTACCGGTTACCAAAATCCTGGTGTTGCACGGGCCGAATTTGAATTTGTTGGGGCGGCGGGAGCCGGAGACGTATGGGCGGGTGACGTTGGCGGAGATCGACGCGGCGTTGGCAGCGGCGGCGGAAGGGCGCGCGGAACTGCGGATTGTGCAGTCCAACAGCGAAGGCGGGCTGATCGATGCGCTGCACGCGGCGATGGAGTGGGCCGACGGCGTGCTGATCAATCCCGGCGGCTACACGCATACGAGCGTGGCGCTGCGGGACGCGATAGCGGGAACGGGGTTGCCGGCGGTCGAGGTGCATCTGTCCAACATCCACGCGCGTGAAGCATTTCGGCATACATCGCTTATTGCGCTGGTCTGCGTCGGGCAGATTTGCGGCTTTGGGTGGCGGAGTTATTTGTTGGGGTTGGAGGCGTTGCTAGAGCATCTTGAGTTGAAAGTTGAAAGTTCAGGGTTGAAAGTTAGGAGGCAGGAGGCAGGAGGCAAGAGGCAGAAGGCAGGAAGTGAAAATCTTGCATCTTGCATCCTGCATCCTGCGTCGCGTCTGCGCAATTTGCCGCCGTATCCCTTTGCGCGGTGGGAGAGGGTGGTGGCGGAGGCGGCGCGCGGCGACAGATCGATGATCCGGTTGGATATCGGCAACCCGGATATGCCGCCGGACGATATGGTAATTGAGGCGCTGTACGCTGCGGCGAAGAGGCCGGATGTGCATGGGTATTCCGGCTATCGCGGGCTGCCGGAATTCCGGCGGGCGCTGGCGGGGTACTACGCGCGGCGCTTCGGGGTGACGCTCGATCCCGACAAGCAGGTGGTGCCGCTGATCGGATCGAAGGAGGGGATCGTCAATATGGCGCTGGCGTGGCTGGATGCGGGTGACAGTTCGCATGGACTCACTGCAAGTCTGGCGCTGTTGCCCGATCCCGGTTACGCGCCTTATGCGGCGGGTGTGCGGCTGGCGGGGGCGGAGTTCGAGACGTTCCCTTTGCTGGCGGAAAACGGGTTCCTGCCGGATTTCGACGCGATCCCGGCTGAGTTGGCCGACCGCGCGAAGTTGATGTGGCTGAATTATCCCAACAATCCCACAGGCGCTGTGGTCGATCTGGATTTTTTGGCGCGGGCGGTGGAGTTCGCCCGGCGACACGGCATTTTGTTGTGTTACGATGCGCCGTACTGCGATCTGACCTACGGCGATTACGTCGCGCCGAGCATCTTGCAGGTGGAGGGGGCGACGGATGTGGCGGTGGAGTTCAATTCGCTTTCCAAGACGTTCAACATGGCCGGGTGGCGGATGGGGATGGCGGTGGGGAACGTGGCGGCGCTGGCGGCGCTGGCGCAGGTGAAGTCGAATATGGATTCGGGGTTGTTTCATCCGCTGCAAGAGGCGGCCATTGCCGCGCTCGACAATACGACGCCGGCATGGTTGGCGGCGCGCAATGCGCTCTACCGCGAGCGGTTCGACATTCTCATCGAAGGGCTGTGTGCGTTGGGGATGGCGGCGCAGCCGCCACAGGCGACGCTCTATCTCTGGGCGGCGATCCCGGCGGGCTGGGAATCGTCTGAGGCGTTCGCGTTGGCGGTGATGGAGCGGACGGGGGTGGTGTTTGCGCCCGGTTCGTTCTTCGGCCCGGCGGGGGAGGGGTATGTGCGGATTTCGGTGACGGCGTCTACGGAGGCGGTACGGGAGGCGGTGGAGAGAATGAGAGAATGAGAAATGAGTATTTCTCAAGAATCGGGGGGTGGGGGGTTGGGGGGGGCCCCCCCCCCCCCCCCCCCACCCCACTTTTTCCCCTTTTGCTAGAAGCTTGCGGTGAGGAAGGTGAGGGTGGGGTGCGGGGTTTCGATGGCGAGGGAGGCGAGGTAGGCGGGAGCGGGAGTGAAGGTGTGTAGCGACCAGGTGGCGACGTGGTTCGGATGGCGGCGGTCGGCCAGAAGGCGGGCGGGGGCGTCGGGGTCCAGGGTCACATCGAAGTGGTCGAGGGGGAGTGAGACGCCGGTCCCCAACGCTTTGACGTAGGCTTCTTTTTGCGTCCATCCGGCGAAAAACGCGGCGGCGCGCTTGCTTTCGGGCAGGGCGCGAAAGGCCGCGTTTTCGTTTGCGGAGAAGAATTGTTCCACGAGCCGGGGGAAGTCCTCCGGCGGGATCATTTGTTCCACATCGATGCCGACAGGATGGTCGCGGGCCACGGCGACGAGGGCGAGGTCTCCGGAGTGGGAGAGGTTGAACTGGAGCCAGGCTTGGTCGAGGTCGGCGAGGGCGGGTTTGCCGTGAGGGGTGATCGAGAAAGCCAGTTGACTGGCGGGAAGGTTCAGGTAGCGGCTGAGGATATCGCGCAGGGCGCCATGGGCGGCGATGAAACGCTCGCGGTGTTCAGGGAAGCGGTAGCGGTCGGCGCGGGCGCGTTCGTCCGCTGAGAGTGTAGCAATGAAGCGCGTGGTGCAGTCTGATGAAACGCGCAAGTCCACCCACCAGACGTGAACGGCATCTGTCGGGAGGTCGAGGGGGTGGGGCGGGATGTGCCACATGGTCAGTCCAGGTCCAACGGGCTGCGCACGGCCAGTCCGCCGCGATTGAGCACATGGGTGTAGATCATGGTGGTCTTCACGTCCTTGTGGCCGAGCAATTCCTGGACGGTGCGGATGTCATATCCGGCTTCCAACAGGTGGGTGGCGAAGGAATGGCGGAAGGTGTGCGGGCTGACGGGTTTGACCATGCCGGCAGCCTGGGCGGCGGCGCGGATGGCCTTTTGCAGGCTGCTTTCGTGGACGTGATGGCGGCGTAGCGCACCCCCACGCGGGTCTTTGGAAATCCGGTCGGAGGGGAAGACGTATTGCCAGCCCCATTCGGTGCAGGCGTTGGGGTATTTGCGTGCCAGCGCGTCGGGCAGGTAGACGCAGCCATAGCCGTTTTTCAGGTCTTGTTGATGGAGCGCGCGCACGTGGATCAGGTGTTCCTGCAGGGCGGGAACGATCGCCTGGGGCAACATCGTGACACGATCCTGTCCCCCTTTGCCGTCGCGCACGGTGATTTGCCGGAGTTCGAAGTCCACATCCTTTATCCGCAGGCGCAGACATTCCATCAGCCGCAATCCACTGCCGTAGAGCAGGCGCGCCATGAGCAGGTGTTCGCCGGTGAGCAGGGCCAGCACTTTTTGCACTTCGGCACGGGTGAGGACGGTGGGCAGGCGTTTGGGCTTTTGCGCGCGGATGGCGTCGAGGTCGAGGGGATCGAGTTCCTGATGCAGCACTTCGCGGTAGAGGAAAAGGATGGCGGCAAGGGCCTGATTTTGGGTGGAGGCCGCGACATTACCTTCGGTGGCCAGGTGGGCGAGGAAAGCGCGGATTTCGGGGGTTCCCATGTCGCGGGGATGCTGTTTGTTGTGGAAGAGGATGAAGCGCCTGATCCAATCGATGTAGGCTTCTTCGGTGCGCAGGGCGTAGTGTTTGATGCGCAATAATTCCTGAACTTGATCGAGCAGTTTGGGTGGTTGTGCCATAGTTGTCCTCCGTTGTAGGGTGTGCCGACCACGAATGAGCAACGAATAAACGAATTCGATCCCTGCTTGATCGAAAGCAGGTGGAAGAATTGGACACGGATTTCAGGGACGCTTTGGATTTGGTTCTGGACTTATATTGTGTCTTCCGTATCCGTATGTATTTGACTTGTGAGAAAAATGCACATATACTGGTATTGGTTTGCACAAGCAGCATATTTCGGCATTGTACCCCATTTCGATATTTCGGCAAAAGACTTGTTTTAGGTGTCTTACGCGGAAAGTGTTCCGCATAAGATATGAATAAGGCAGGATTCGCGGAAATAAAGAATAAGGGCGTTTACGGAAGGAATTCCGTGTAATTACATGTTGAACGAACCCTTGCGTTCTGGTAGTTGCTTTACAACAAAATAATCACAGAATCATTGTGACTACACAGGTCTCCCCAGGAGTGTGACACGCTGATGTTGCTCAAAGCCCTGGTCGAAGTGGAGACGCAACGCCCGGAATGGGACAGCGCGGATGTCTTTCGGAAGTATTGGCGAGAGTACCGGCAGCGGTATGGCGCGGACCCCTGGCAGGAGCAGGTAGCACGGCATATCATCGAATGTCGCACGGCTAAGTTGGGCGGCTATGCGCGACAGTGCGATAACTGCGGCAAAATCCTGGTGGCATATTGCTCGTGCCGGGACCGCCACTGTCCGAAGTGCGGGGCCTGGGCGCGGGCGCAATGGCTGGCGGCGCAAGAAAAACTATCGTCGATTATCATTAGAAGGTGTGCAATGCAAGAAATGAAAATACCACCGGTTCATCCAGGGGAAGTGTTACTAGAAGAGTTCCTCAAGCCTATGGGGATCAGCCAGTACAAATTGGCTAAGGGGATGAAGGTGTATCCGCGCAAAATCAACGAGATTGTGCATGGAACAAGGGGGATTACGGCGGATACTGCTTTGCGGCTTAGTCGTTATTTGGGGACGACGGCTGAGTTATGGCTGAATCTACAAACTTTATACGACCTGGAAACAACCCGTGATGCGATTGAGGACCAAGTGGCAAGAGAGATCACGCCTTTGGCGCGTGATACGCTTAACATAGCGGTTGCATAGTTGCAGTGGGCGTCCGCCCACTGATGTATGCTGTTGTCAAGGGGTAGAACCTTAAAATGCTCAAAATCGAGCGTGCCGGCGTGGTCGCCGCCGCTGCACTGAAAGACGAGAAGAGCGCCTGACAACCAGAGCGCCCCTCCCGCCTGCCTTCTTGGGGTAAAACCAGTATAGCACAGCCCGGCGGAAAGGCCAAGGCGCTCTGTGAGACTGCCGCTCCGGGCAGCAGGCGCGCCGCACTTATCCCCCTGGCTGAGGGGTGTTTTAGCCGGGGTAAGAGGTGGTCTGCACTTATGGGCGCGCGCCGGCGGCTCAGGTCACGGTCGCGGTCAGGGCAGCCAGTTCTTCGATGGCGGGCAGGGAGCGCAGTTCACCGCCGAAGGGCACATGGGTCAAGTCTGCGCCGAGGCCGAGGTGCATCAACTGCCAGCGCACGAACTGGCGTGGGGTGAACGGCCCGCGAGCGGTGGGGCCGAGGCGGCCAGACCAGACGAAGAACTTGGCGGCGACCTTGTCCACTTGGGCATTGCAGTCGGCCTCGTGGTCGTGCAAGACGTGCCAGACGACGACCAGCAGCTTGCGGGCGATGGCGACGCTGGCCTGGTTGACGGGCATGCGCTTGGACAGCCGCTCGAACCCTTCGACTGCGCTCAGGGCAGGTCTCGGCTTGCCAGTGCGGGCGGGTGCGCGCGGCCACCCAAGCGGCTTCGACCATGGCGTGGCGCAGATCGGCGCGGCCGTGCTTGGTGATACCGCCGTGGCGGTGGGTTTTGCCGCTGTCGTGGACGTAGGTGCCCAGGCCAGCGTAGCCCACCAGGTTTTTGGCGTGCGCAAAGCGGGTGATGTCGCCTACCGCGGCCAGGATGACCAGCGCCGTGAGCAGGCCGATGCCGGGCAACTGGATGAGTAAGGGGACGTGGGGCGCCCAGGGGCTGACGGTGCTGAGGCGCGCCAGTTCTTGTTCCACCTCGGCGATCTGGGTGGTGAGGTGGTCGCGGGTGTCCAGGTCTTGGCGCACGTGCAGCTTTTCGGTAGCCGAGAGGTCCAGACTGGCCCACCAGGCGCGGTGTTGGGCGGCAAACGGATCGCCTTGCGGGGCGGCCAGATTGTGGCGCTGCAACATACTATGCAAGCGATTGGTGGTCTGCGTGCGGGCGCGCGTCAAGCGTTCGCGGTGCGCCACCAACTCGCGCAACTCGCGCATGGGCTGCGGCGGCACCCAGACCTCTGGGATGAGGTTAAGCGCCAAGAGCTTGGCCAGCACCTGCACATCGCGCTTGTCGGTCTTGACCAGCGCCGCGCCGATCAGCTTGATGTGCGGCGGGTGGGCCATCACCGCGCCGGCGTAGCGCGCGGCCTGGTCATAGAGGGTCCAGGTGTTGGTGGTCGCTTCGATGACCACTTTGTCGGTGGGCAAGAGGTGGGCGCGAAACCACACTTCCAGCTCGGCCCAGTCGAGACGACGTGGCGGCAGCACCAGCTCGCACGCCGCGTTGACGCCGCCGATGACCACGTAGTGCTTGTGGGCATCTAGCGCCAGAACATCGGTTGGTGCGACCTGTTCGCTTGAAACTGGCTGAATAAGCCGGGGGAAAAGCGGCAAAGTAGGCGAGGTAGCCCAGAAGCACTCTCTGGGGTATCTATCGGAACTTTGACAACTGTATGTCCAAGCAGGTGCCACCGGTCACCAACCGGTCAACTCCTGCCCCCCCAGGTGGAGAGACTGCATCACCCTACGTTGTGCGCGTGGTACACGCACGGCGGAGTGCAAGGGTGAAAAGGGGATAAGCTGCCAGCCGTAAGCGGCGACCGCCCCAAGCTGGTGACTATGGGTAGGCGACCAAGGTATGTGAGAAGCGTCGTGAGTTGGACCCTGCCAAACCGGCTGAGAGGCAGGCCCAAAATGGGAATTGTCCCAACTCGGCCACGTACTCAACCGATACGTGGTATCCATCCGATACGTGGGACACGACGTAGAAGTACCACCCTAAAGTCACGGAAAATGGACTTATGGAACAGGGAAACCCGTCAGGTGCTCTCTCAGGTGAAGCTAGAGCAGGCGACCAGGCCGCAAGCCCTGACGGAGTAGGATGCCCTAAAAAGCTAAGGGTTCATAAAAAAATAACTTCGCGCATCGCTCAAGATGGTGCTGCGGCTGAAGCTGAACGAGGATAGATAGTGTAGTTCCACTGCGGGCAGACATCATGGGCTTTGATATTGAGCGCATC
>Ga0334882_1001365_pt1 | contig 29487 bp, 27 predicted proteins | sample GraSluR1_MG_5_FD_207226 | JGI IMG/M metagenome (GOLD analysis project Ga0334882, IMG submission 207226) | Sludge microbial communities from methane-producing bioreactor in Wageningen University, Netherlands - Granular Sludge_15_04-R1 | ecosystem: Engineered > Bioreactor > Anaerobic >... | reverse complement strand
CGGCAGTGTTACTATCTGGAACAGTACAACAGCAGTAAATAATATTATTCCAAGATCAACAAGGCCTCTAATTCCAAACATGAAGCCCAGTATGAACAATATCCATGAAGCATTCGAGCCAAAGCTTGCTATGGGCACTATGCTGTTTCTTATAATCAATGGAATATATCTATTCTGATGCTGGATTGCATGACCGGTTTCATGTGCTGCAACACCTATGGAAGCAACTGAATTCCCGTAGTATACATCCTGTGACAGACGCATTACCCTCTTTCCAGGATCATAGTGATCTGTCAATCTTCCAGGTATTACTTCCACAGGTATATCATACAATCCGCTTGAATCCAACAGGCTTCTTGCAACCTGTGCACCTGTATATCCGTTTCTGCTTCTGTATCCAGAATATTTATTGAAAGTAGCTGATACCTTGTACTGTGCATAGGCAGCAACTAAAAGTGCCGGTATCAATATAATAAAACTGCTGTCAAAAAACAACATTACTATCTAACTCCTTCCCATATTATTATTTCCCGAGTATCTTTTCCTCATCTATAGAATTTCCCCTTATATATTCGCCTACCTTCATAGTCCTTTTCCCGGGGAATTGAATTGTATCAACCAAAATTATTTTGTCCCTGCAGCATACTTTTATACCCTTTTCCGATGCTTCAACTATAAGTCCGGGCTGTCCTTTCGAATTCTCACCAGTCTCTTCAGCACTATATATTTTCATATTTTTGCCTTCATATATTGTATATGCAACAGGCCATGGATTCAATCCCCTTATAAAATTTCTTATATCTTCCGCATTTGAATTCCAATCTATCCTCGCTATATTCTTATTTAACATTTTAGCATATTTTGTAGTGGTTTCACCTTGTTTTTTCCTAACCACGGTTCCATTTTTAACACCCTCAAGCGTCTTGACAACAAGTTCAGCCCCATCTTCCATGAGAATATCATGAAGTTCTCCTGCGGTCATGTCTTCTGTAATTTTAACTGTGCTGCTAAGTAATATGTCACCTGTATCCACTCCTTCATCCATAAACATTGTTGTATTGCCCGTTTCATTTTCTCCATCTATTATGCACCAATTTATAGGTGCGGCTCCCCTGTACTTCGGCAAAAGCGAGGCATGAAGATTTATACAGCCATATTGCGGTATATCAAGCACCTGTCTGGTCAATATCTGTCCATAGGCAACTACAACTATAAAATCCGGGTTTATCTTATTCAATTCATTTATAAGGTTTATGTCACTTTTCAATTTCTCCGGCTGGTAAATTTTTATTCCGAAGGATAGAGCAGTCTGCTTTACCGGGGACTGCGAAAGTTTTTTTCCCCTTCCGCTGGGCCTATCCGGCTGGGTAAAAACTGCCTTTACATTATATTTTTCTATTAATTTTTTCAAAGTAGGTACTGCAAAATCTGGAGTTCCCATAAAGACTATATCCATAAGTTATTTTACTCCTTCTGATTTCCTAATTCTATCTATGAACAAAATACCATCCAGATGATCTATTTCATGACAAAATGCTCTTGCCAGAAGATCTTCCCCTTCTATTGTAATTTTTTCACCTTTTTCATTAAGCGCCTCTACTCTTACTTTCTTTGGTCTTTCAACTTCCTCCTGCCTTCCTGGAATACTCAAGCAGCCCTCTGAGTCAATATAACTCCCCTCTTTATATACTATTTCCGGATTTATAAGTTTTATTATTCCTTCTCCCACATCTATTACTACAACTCTTTTCAATACACCTACCTGGGGAGCTGCAAGCCCTACTCCATTTGCAGCATAAAGGGTTTCCTCCATATCCTTCAACAATGTAATTATTCTATCATTTATAACATCCACTTTTCTGCTTTTTTTCCTAAGTAAATCATCACCATATTTCACTATATTTCTTAATGCCATTGTTAAATCTCCTCTCTAAAATTAAAACATGCTACAGTGTATTGTTTGGATTTAAATCTATACTGATCTTTACATCACCAGAGATGTCTTTATTTAAATTATACACTGTTTTTTTTATATTTCTTGCTATATTTAAATCAATTTCACCTTTTATAATCAACTGCCATCTGAACATTTCCTTTATACGCGATATGACGCAGGGACATGGCCCAAGCACTTTAATTTTATCATTTTTTTCAAATACTTTTTTTAAATATATACCAACATTCTGTATATTTTTTATTAATATGTTTTCATCCTTGCTGCTCATATTTATAAGCAGTAGAGACGAGAAGGGCGGGTATTCCATTTTCTTTCTTATGCTCATCTCTTTTTCATAAAACTTGATATAATCATTGTCAGCAGCAAATTTTATGCTGTAATTGTCAGGACTATAGGTTTGAATTATTACCTTCCCTCTTTTTTGACCTCTTCCAGCTCTTCCCGATACTTGGGTTATAAGTTGATAGGTCCTTTCAGAAGATCTGAAGTCCGGCAGATTTAGTGAAAGATCTGCTGCTATAACTCCTACAAGAGTAACATTTTCAAAATCCAGACCTTTGGCCACCATTTGAGTCCCTATCAATATATCTGCCTTGTGCTCCTTAAATGAGTTATAAATATTTTCATAGGAATGTTTAAATCTCGTAGTATCAAAATCCATCCTTAAAACTCTGGCTTCGGGAAAACTTTCCTTTACAGACTGCTCTATCTTTTCTGTACCCACTCCAAAATATTTGACATATCTGCTTCCACATTTCGGACACACCCTTGGTACGTTCATCCTACTGCCGCAATAATGACAGACTAATTTTTTTATATCACGGTGATAGGTAAGTGATATATCACAGTTATTGCATTTGAATATATATCCACATTTCCTGCAGGATACAAATGTTGAAAATCCTCTTCTATTTAAGAACAGTATTATCTGTTCCCTCTTTTTCAGTCTGTCATGTATCAATTCATGGAGTTCTTTGCTGAATATTGACTTGTTGTTGTTTATCAGTTCCTGCCTCATGTCAACTATTTCTACCTCCGGCATGAACGCATTGTCCGCTCTGTTTTTTATTTCAATAAGTTCCATGTTTCCACTTTTACATCTGCTGTAAGTCTCTATGGAGGGTGTCGCAGAACCAAGTACCATCTTGCAGCCGCACTGTCTGCATATCATCTCCCCAACTTCCCTGGCATTGTATTTGGGATTGCTGTCGGATCTGTAGCTTTCCTCATGTTCCTCATCTATTATTATAAATCCGAGATTTTCAAATGGAAGGAATATTGCAGATCTGGCACCTATGGCTACTTTTACCTGACCCTTTTTAACCCTCATCCACTCGTCATATCTCTCTCCATCTGAAAGTCTGCTGTGAAATACACTTATATTATTTCCAAAACGCCCCTTGAATCTTTCCACCATCTGAGGTGTAAGTGCTATTTCCGGTACCAGTACTATGCTTTCTCTGTTTTCAGAAATAGCTCTGTCCACAAGATTCATATATATTTCAGTTTTGCCGCTTCCCGTAACTCCATGGATTAAAAATATTCTGCTTCTGGAATTCAATATGTAATTGACTGCATTCACCTGTTCCACATTAAGTTCTCTTCGCGAATATGTTCCATAGCTGCTGTCATCATATCTTTCAACAATTTTTTTTTGAGTGAATATAAATCCATGTTTAATCATAGTATTTACAGATGATAATGACAATCCATATTTTTTGCTCAATGAGTTTTTTGTATATTTTCCATCATCCCTACATAAAATATCATAAATCTCAGTATATGGATATTTTAAAAACTTCTCGGTTAAATTATTTCCCCTGTATAAAAGAGTCTGTTCTTTATTTTTTACTCCCTTTATTATACCTGTAGGTAGGAATACTTTTATACATTCTAGATAAGTACATAAATATCTATTTCTCATCTCTTCCATCAGTTCCAGATTTTTTTCTGTAAAAAGAGGAAACTCATCGCATATTTCCAGAATCGATTTAATTCCCCTTTTAAACTTCATATTATCTATATTATCATATATTCTGACTACAAAACCGTCTATACTCTTATTTGAAATTCCAAAGGGAACCTTGACTCTGGTACCTATATGCACTGAATCTTTCATTTTATCAGGTACTTTATAAGTAAAAATTCTATCCAATTCCACAAAAGTATTATTTACAATTATGCCTGCATAATTCACCTTATCACCTTTTTAACCTTATACATCAAATAAGAGAGGTATTTTGCCAACCCCTCTTAGTTACCGTCATTTATTATATCAAACAATCTCCTTGCAAGATTTCTCTTGCTCATCTTTACCAAATCCAGCTTTCTTCCATCTCTGGACAATATAACAACCTTATTGTCATCCGAGGCAAAACCTGTATCATCATGTACTATATTATTTGCCACTATGTAATCCAGGTTCTTCTTTTCAAGTTTTCGGCCTGCATTTTCTATCAAATCATTGCTTTCTGCGGCAAATCCAACAAGAATCTGGTTTTTTTTCATTTCTCCGAGTTTTTTCAATATATCATTGTCCCTTACAAAATCGAGAGAAAGCTCATCGCCGCTCTTCTTTATCTTTTTTGTTGAATATACTTTGGGTTTATAATCAGATACTGCTGCTGCTTTAACAACTATATCCTGAAATTCAAAATTATTTACTACTGCTTCAAGCATGTCGTTATTGGTAGTTACCTTTATAAATTTAATACCAAAGGGTACAGGTAAATTCGTAGGTCCTGAAACAAGTGTAACTTCAGCTCCCCTGTCTCTTGCCTCTTCAGCTATGGAATATCCCATTTTTCCCGAAGATCTGTTGGTTATATATCTTACAGGATCTATATTTGCAAGTGTAGGTCCTGCAGTCACAAGTACTCTTTTCCCTCTCATGTCCTTCTTATCATAAAGCATGCTTTCTACAGCATCTGCTATAAATGCTGTATCGGCAAGCTTTCCTTCTCCTATATCACCACAGGCAAGTCTTCCACTTTGCGGTTTTATAAAATCATAACCAAGCTTTGACAACTTATTTATATTTTCCTGTACAATAGGATTTACATACATGTTTGTATTCATAGCAGGTGCAAAAACTACTGGTGCCCTGGTTGCCATAATCGTAGTTGACAGGAGATCATCCGCTATCCCTGATGCAATTTTTCCTATTATATTTGCAGTAGCAGGTACGACAAGCATGAGATCGGCCCGTTTTGCCAAAGATATATGCTGTATCTCCCAGGCTTTGGGTTCACAAAACATATCCGTACTTACCATATTCTGGCTGATTGTCTGAAAACTCAGAGGTGCAACAAATTCGACAGCAGATTTTGTCATTATAACATGAATATCAATATTTCTTTTTTTCAATCTGCTCACTACATCAAGAGCTTTATAAACAGCTATTCCTCCTGTTACGCCCATAACCACTGTCTTTTTATTTCCATTCATTATTTTATACCTTCTCTTACACTTTCAAAATGTATTAACCCTTTGTCAATTTCATTTATAGCTACAGTAACGGGCTTAGTGGAATCTAGCTTTACAAGCGGTTTTGCTCCATCTACCAATTGTCTTGCCCTTTTAGAAGCTACAGTAATTAAAGTATACCTGCTGTCAACTTTTTTCAATAAGTCTACTATAGATGGATTAATCATAGAATTATTCATTTGAAATATCCTCCTTAAACTTGAATATGTCGTCCTTCAATCTATATACTCTGCACTTTTCAGCCGTAATTATACTCTCAATTTTTTCTACTGCATTTTGTACGGTATCATTTATGACTGCATAATTGTACTTGGATATGTAATTTATTTCATTATATGCTGATTTAAATCTGATCATCAAGGATTCTGCAGTTTCGCTTCCCCTGTTTATTATTCTGTGTTTGAGTTCATCCATGGAAGGTGGAAGTATAAATATAAAAATTCCATCCGGGTAGCTTTCTTTTACTTTAAGGGCTCCCTGTATGTCGATCTCAAGCAGTACATCTCTTCCCTGATTTATAGCTTCCAATACCTTGTCCTTAGGTGTACCGTAATAGTTGCCATAGACCTCAGCATATTCCAAAAAATCATTATTTCCTATTTTACTTTCAAAGTCCTGTTTTGTCAAAAAATAATAATTTGTACCGTTTATTTCACCTTCCCTTGGATTTCTGGTAGTTGCTGAAATGGAGAGCCAGAAATCATTTTTTTTCAGCAGTGACTTACAGACAGTACCCTTTCCGGTACCTGAAGGTCCTGATATTATTATCAAAAGTCCATTTTTAGCCATTATTCCTCAACCTCTGCTATATCTTCTTCTACGTCCTTGTTGGATGATAATCTGTGTGCTACAGTTTCCGGCTGCACAGCAGATAATATTATATGATCACTGTCAGTTATTATAACCGCCCTTGTTCTTCTTCCATAAGTAGCATCTATAAGCATTCCCCTGTCGCGTGCCTCCTGTATTATTCTCTTTATCGGGGCGGATTCGGGACTTACTATAGCTACCAATCTATTAGCTGAAACAATATTTCCAAAACCTATATTTATTAATTTTATGCCCATATTTTCCTCCTATACATTATTCTATGTTTTGAATTTGCTCTCTTATTTTTTCTATTTCGTTTTTTATGTTTAAAACAAATTCCGTTATTTTCAAGTTTGTGGATTTAGAAGCTATAGTGTTTGCCTCCCTATTCATTTCCTGTAATATAAAATCTAATTTTCTGCCAACAGGTTCATTCAACTCAAGTGTATCCCTGAATTGTTCCACATGACTTCCAAGTCTTACAATCTCCTCGTCAATACAGGATTTATCTGCGAATATTGCAGCTTCCATTGCAATTCTGCTTTCATCTATATCGTATCCTTTAAGCAGTTCCTTTAATTTTTCATCCAATTTCTGTCTGAATTCGTCTACCAGAGTATATGATTTTTCACTTACGGCCCTTAAATATTTCAGAATAGAATCGCATTTTAAAGTAACGTTATTCTTAAGCTTGATTCCCTCCTTCTCTCTCATACCAAGAAGCATATTCAGTGCTTCCCCGAGAGCTGGCTTCAATATGTTCCAGATTTCATCCAGATCCTCATCTTCCTGTTTTATTGTTATTACATCTGGGAATTTAGAAATAAGCCCTGCAGACAGCTCCTCTTTTATATTATACCTGTCTTTTATCTTTTTGAGACACTCAACATAGCTGTCTGCAAGATTTTCATCCAGTACCGCTTTAGTCGTCTTGTTTTCATAGTTGATTTGAGTAATAAATACATCTATTTTCCCTCTGTTTATCTTCTCCAGTATAAACTTTCTTATTTTGTCCTCAATAGGCATAAAACTTTTAGGCATTCTTATATTCAAATCACAGTACCTGTGATTGACAGTTTTCATTTCTACCATAAAGCTCCTGTCAGGACTGTCTGCATTTCCCCTTCCAAATCCCGTCATACTTTTAATCATTAAAATTTCATCCTTCCACATTACCTTATAAGTCAATATTAATTATTATACGTTAATAGCAATTATAATTTCAAGAGATTTTGTACTATTAAATCATCTAGATTAAATACTGATTTAAAACGATTATACCATAAAATATATGTTTTTATAAAATATTTTTCTAATCATCTACAAAAATAGGATTTAATGCTGAAAACAAAATAATTTTAGCATCAAATCCTATTTTTAGTTTAAAGTATTATACATATCAGCCCGCCGTTTCCTTCATTTATTATCTTCTGAAGAGTCTTCTGTATCTTAATTTGGACATCCTCAGGCATTTTATACAATTTGTTCTGCAGCCCCTCTTTTACTAGTATTTCCAGAGACTTACCAAACATATTGCTCTGCCATATTTTTGAAGGATCACTTTCAAATTGCTCCAAAAGTGATTTTACCATTTCCTCGCTTTCCTTTTCTGTTCCCATTATAGGCGATATTTCCGTTTCTATATCCGCCCTTATAAAATGAAGTGAAGGTGCACTGGCCTTTAATTTCACCCCAAATCGGTTGCCCTGTTTGACTATCTGCGGCTCCTCCAGTTTCATTTCAGACAGCTGTGGTGCAACCAGTCCATATCCATTTTCCTTTACATCCTTTAAAGCATCCGCCACCTTGTCATACTCAACCTTTGCACCGTGCATATCAATTATTGCATTCAGGAGATCGCTCTCACTGTGAAGTTCCTCATCGCATACTTCACTGAGTATTTTATAAAACAAATCCTTTTTAGGCTGAATTTCAATCCGCGACGTTCCTTCTCCCATGTTTATCTCTTTAATTGTAGATGTCCCTATAAATTCAACATCACTGAATCCATCTATTGACTTTTCTATATCCCTTACCTTGTATATGTTCTTGCACATGTCCCTGGCAAGATTTATAAAATCAACCTTAAGCCAATGCGAAAGATCCAATTTTTCTATCCATTCCGGAATATCTATGTTGATTTCCTTTATAGGAAATTCTTTTAGAATTCTCTGAAATACATTTGTTATATCTTCATCCTGCATGTTCAGCACATCCATTATCTGCACCGGAACATCATACTTGTTCTCCATGGATCTTTTAATATCTATTGTATCAGGATCATAGGGATGCTTTGAATTAAGTATTATTATAAATGGCTTGTTTATAGATTTGAGTTCATCAACAACTCTGGATTCAGGTTCCACATAATCTTCTCTTGATATGTCGGCAATAGAACCATCCGTAGTTATCAAAAATCCTATAGTTGAATGTTCATTTATTACTTTTTTGGTGCCTATTTCGGCAGCTTCTTCAAATGGTATCTCATGATCATACCAGGGAGTAGATACCATTTTGGCTTCTTCTCCCTCCTTGTATCCAAGTGACGTCTTAACAATGTATCCTACGCAGTCGACCATTCTCACCTTGAATTTTGTATTCTCGTTCAGGTTTATTTCCACCGCCTCATTAGGAATAAATTTAGGCTCCGTAGTGTGGATTGTTTTACCCGATGAACTCTGCGGCAATTCATCCTTGGCTCTCTGTTTCTTATAGGAATTATCCATGTTAGGCAGCACCATGAGTTCCATAAATCTCTTTATGAAAGTTGACTTGCCTGTTCTCACGGGTCCTACAACTCCTACATATATATCTCCCTGTGTCCTTTCAGCTATGTCCTTATATATATCAAAGTTATCCAAAATATACCCCCCAAAATATAATAATAACAATATATATATATTTAACATACTTGAATATTATTCTTATTGCTCACAAAAAATTTTAACTATTTTCATCTTTCTTATCTCTTGTCATAAGTTCATAAACAGCTTCCTCGGGAGCCTTTCCCTCAAAAAGCACTCTATACAGTGCATCTGTTATGGGCATCTGGATTCCAAGTTTATTCTTCAGGTTGTAAAAAGCCCTGCAGGCCCTTATACCTTCAACTACCATTCCTACCTCTTCAACAGCTTCTTCTTTGGACCTTCCCTGGCCTATAAGTATTCCAGCCCTTCTGTTCCTGCTGTGCATGCTGGTACATGTAACTATAAGATCTCCTATTCCTGTAAGTCCTGAAAATGTATCCTTCTTGCCACCAAGCTGCACTCCTATTCTTGTTATTTCGCTTATTCCCCTAGTCATAAGTGCGGCTTTTGAATTGTCACCATATCCTATACCATCACATATTCCCGCCGCCAGAGCAATTATATTTTTAACTGCCCCACCTATTTCAACACCTACTATGTCTGGATTTGTATATACTCTGAATTTATCCATCATAAAAGTGTCCTGGACATCTTTTGCGGCTTCCATGTCTTTTGAAGATGCAACTATAGCCGTAGGTATAAATCTTGCCACTTCCTCAGCATGGCTCGGCCCCGAAAGTACAACTACTCTATTGTGTGGAAGTTCTTTTTCTATTATCTGTGAAAGTCTGTTTCCACTTTTTTCATCAATGCCTTTGGCAATATTTATAATTATCTGATAATCTTTTGTATATTTCTTAATGCTTCTACACATGTCTCCAATAACATGAGAAGGTACAGAAAGAACTATACCGCTGCTTACACTGACTGCATATTCCAGATCATTGGTAGCTTCTATTCCAGATGGAAGAAATATATCCTTCAAATACTTTATATTTTGTCTTGTTCTGTTAATATTATCAACCATGTCTTTATTTCTATCCCAGAGCAAAACTTCTTTTCCACTCGTTGACAGTATTAAAGAGAGCGCCGTTCCAAAACTTCCTGCTCCCAGAAAACATACACGATTTTTCAATATCATTCCTTCCTTTCCCTAAATTCAAGTTTTATTCCCGTACCTGTAAAGTCAAAATTTTCTCTAAGCTGATTTTCAAGATATCTACTATATGAAAAATGAACACATCCACTATCGTTTACGAAAAATACAAACGTAGGAGGTTTTACCCCAATTTCCGTAACGTAATAGATCTTAAGTCTCCTGGTTCCCATTACAGGTGGTTCTTTCATCATAATAGCCCTGTTTATCACATCATTCAGTATTCCCGTCTTGATCCGCTTGTTGTAATTGTCATAACATGTTTTTACTGTATCCAGAACCTTTCCAACTCTCTGTCCCGTTTTAGCAGATATAAAAATATATGGAGCATAAGACATGAAGGATAGGCTTTTATCTATCATGTTCTTGAATTTATTCATGGTTTTTGTGTCCTTTTCTATAAGATCCCACTTGTTTATTACAACCATTATGGATTTTCTCATTTCATGTGCATAGCCTATTATTTTTTCATCCTGGTCACTTATTTCCTGAGTGGCATCCAGCAACAGAATACATACATCAGCCCTTTCTATGGCAGTGTAGGTTCTTATAACACTGTATTTTTCGATTTCTTCTTTTACTTTGTTCTTCCTTCTTATACCTGCAGTATCTATTAGAATGAATTTGTCTCCGTCCCTTTCAAGATAACTGTCCACAGCATCCCTCGTAGTACCTGGTATATCACTTACAATTACCCTTTCTTCTCCAAGCAGTTTATTTATGAGTGAAGATTTTCCTACATTGGGTTTCCCTATGAAAGCTATCTTTATGTATTCATCATCTTGAGAATCGGTATTTTCATGTTTGAAGTATTTGACTACCTCATCAAGCATATCTCCAAGTCCAAGTCCCTGTGAAGCCGATATGGCTATAGGATCACCTATACCCAGATTATAGAATTCATAAGCATTGTCCTCAAACTTGATATTATCTATTTTATTTACTGCAAGGACTATATTTTTCCCGCTTTTCCGCAGCATCTGGGCAACTTCTCTGTCTGCATCGGTAAGGCCTTCTTTTCCATCCACTATGAATATTATTACATCAGCTGTTTCTATGGCTATCTGTGCCTGCCTTCTCATCTGTGAAATAAGCATGTCGCTGCTTTCAGGCTCAATTCCTCCAGTATCTATTATAGTAAAATTATATTTAAGCCATTCTGCTTCTGCATATACTCTGTCTCTTGTAACTCCAGGCTTATCTCCTACTATGGATATCCTCTTTCCTGCCAGCTTGTTAAATAGTGTGGATTTTCCTACATTCGGCCTTCCCACTATTGCTACTATCGGTTTTCCCATAACTCATTTCTCCTTTATATTACAAAGTTGAATTTTCTATTATAATATCTACTAAATCCTCGCCGCTGTATTTGCATATACATATTTTCCTGCCAAGTTCATGTTCAAGCTCCTCTACTGTTATATCGTCCAAAAATACCCTTCTTTTATCCATGGCAATTTCATATCCCTTTCTGAGCATACATTCTGGAATAATTACATTCTCCCCCAAACTGCATCCTCCTAACTGTTTAATTATATCACATGCCGTAACAAGACCAGCTACAGTTATTGTACTTCCAAAAAAATTATTCACTATTCCTCTCACTTCTATAGAAATATTATTATTTATTTTCATAATTTTATCCGCTGCACTTTTTATTTCGTTATAAGCAGATTTTCCTGTAATAAACGTAAAAGAACCCTTTAAATTAGAAGGGTAATTTTTAAGGTTTTCAAGACCAATATTTATATTATTTCTAAACAGCCGTATCATTCCAACGCCATCTTCCAATTGACTGAATCCATTATAAAAACTGGAATCCGGAACGTCTCTTCCTGCAATAACATAAAATTCATCTGACATTTTGATAAAAGGTTGACCTATTTTAGAAATATACTTCTGCTGGAGAATATTCATCCTGTCAAGCTGCCTGACTGCGGAACACTTATCATATAATTTCATATTAAAGAGGCCCTTTCTGTATTTAGTAACTCCAACAGGTACCACCGCCACGTCTTTAATTTCGGGATATAATTTAAAAAGATCCTCAATTGTTTTCTCAAGCTTTTCATTGTCATTTATATCAGGACATAAGACTATCTGGCAATTCATTTTTATATGGGCGTCAGCAAGCTTTTTCAACCTATCATATAAATTGCCAGCGAATCTGTTGTTAAGCATTTTTACTCTCAATTCCGGATCAGTTGTATGTACAGATATATTTATGGGACTTATTTTATATTTAATTATCCTATCCATATCTGTTTCACTCATATTTGTAAGAGTAACAAAATTACCCTGAAGAAATGCAAGTCTCGAATCATCGTCTTTAAAGTACAGTGTTTCTCTCATTCCCTCTGGCAATTGATCTATAAAACAAAATATACACTTGTTATGGCAGCTTTTTGGTTTATCCAATATAAAATCTTTGAATTCCAGGCCCAGATCCTCATCATATTCCTTGTCTATTTCAAGTGTCCATAACTCTCCGTCTTTTTTCTCTATTTCAACCTCTATGTAATCATCACTTATCAAGAATTTATAGTCTATTATATCTTCAACTTCTTTGTTGTTGACGGTTAAAAGTCTGTCTCCAACTTCTACGCCCATTTCCTCTGCTATACTGCCTTTTTTCACTGCAGATATTTCATTCTTCATTAGAAAAACTCCCAAATATAATTGTACTATTAGAATATATTAATATCAGTATTTAGTCAAATAGGCTTGTATATAAATATGTAGAAAATACTTAGAGAATCTTCATCAGTTTCATGATTATACTTGAAATAACAGCACATCCTGGTATGGTAAATATCCATGTTACAAGTATATCCTTTGCTACAGTCCATCTTACTGCTGAAAATCTTTTTGATGCACCTACTCCCATTATCGCAGTAGTTATTATATGTGTCGTACTTACGGGGGCATCAAACATAGTGGCTGTAAGGATTACGCTGGATGCACCCAGTTCAGCCGAAAACCCGCTTACAGGCGATATTTTGGCCATTTTCGATCCCATGGTTTTGATTATCCTCTTTCCTCCAAGTGCTGTACCAAGTGCCATTGCAAGTGCACAGGTTATTTTTACCCATAGAGGCACCGAAAATTCTTTGATGAAGCCTGCGCTCATCAAAGTCATAGTTATAATTCCCATTGTCTTTTGAGCATCGTTTGCCCCATGATTTAAAGCTAAAAACATAGTAGATAATATCTCAGCTTTTGAAAATATCTTTCTTACGCTTGATGGTCTTGAATTAACCAGAAATGTGTTTATAATATTCATATAAATAAATCCTACTATAAATCCTATTATAGGTGATAATATGAGCCATATTATTACCTTCCAAAAAAGATTTGACCAGTATACAATTAGAAATGAACTTTTATATACAACAGCTGCACCTATCAATCCCCCTATAAGGGCATGTGAAGAACTGCTTGGTATTCCAAAATACCAGGTTATCAAATTCCATATTATAGCTCCAATCAATGCAGCTATAATTACTTTCTGGGTTATATCATTTGGATGAACTATGCCACTTCCAACAGTCTCAGCAACTTTTACACTCATAAAAGCACCCGTAAAATTCAGTGCAGCAGAAATAACTATAGCTTGTTTCATAGATAGAACCCTGTTTGAAACCGAACAGGCTATAGCATTGGCACTATCATGGAATCCATTGATAACATCAAACACTACAGCTATTAAAACTATTATAATAGTTAATATCAACGTATAACTAAGCATTTTTCATTACTACCCCTTCAACAATGTTGGCTATATCCTCACAAGAATCAAGTGTATCTTCAAGATATTGATATATCTCCCTCCATTTTATGATGTCTATAACCTTCATATTACTTCTGAATATTTTCTTAATGGCCTCTCTTGAAATCACATCTCCTTTTTCCTCTATGCCGTTGACCTTTATTATCTTTTGCGAAAGCTTTTTTGTTGCCTTCATGCCTTTCAGTTCTTCCATTATAGTTATAATTTCACTGCAGCAGTTCAAAATCATTCCTGCAAGCTTTTTTGCCTCATCGGTACAGACATCTACATTTAACATGACAAATCTGCTGGCGGTAGATTCTATAAGATCGATAATATCATCCATTCCCTTGGCTATACTGTAGATATCCTCCCTGTCAAAAGGGGTAATAAACGTCCTGTTTAACTCTTTTAAGATTTCATGCTGCTTTTTGTCGCCCTCATGCTCTATATTTTTCAAATTCTCTATGTTTTGTTCAGCATCACCAAGATTATACAAAAAATCCACCAATAAATTAGCAGCCTTATAAGCTATATTGGCATCTTCTATGAAAAGATTATAAAATTTATCTTCCTTAGGAGTAAAACTAAACAATTATATTTCCTCCAATCATTGAAATATGCATAACTAACCTTATAAAGTATAACATAAACTTAACAATATTGAAATATAAACTTAACATACAAATATAGCTAAAAGAAGAGCTGCTGCAAAGTAAACTCTGCAGCAGCTCTTCTTAATTTACAAAACTGCTAATTGTGTTTTTTTGTCGAATATATGAATCTTGTCTGAATCAAAATATATTCTTATTTTATCCCCTGATCTGGCATTTACTATTCCTTCTACCCTACTTATAATACTGACATTGCCTCTAGATAAGTATACATAGCTTTCCGCCCCCATCAGTTCTGTCAGATCCACATTAAACTCCATTAAATGTTCATCTTCACAACCATCCTGCTGAATTTTTATGTTTTCAGGCCTTATTCCAATTATCACGTCTTTATTAACAAGATCTTTCTTTTCTAGAAATTTTGCCGTGTCATCCTGCACATCTATCTTTCCGCCATCTCCAAACAAAGCTGCAAGTTTTCCATCTATATACCTCAGACCAGCATCAATAAAGTTCATCTGTGGACTTCCAATAAAACTTGCTACAAATACATTTACAGGATGATTGTATATTTCCTGTGGAGCATCAACCTGCTGAATAATACCATCTTTTATAACCACAATTCTGGTGCCAAGTGTCATTGCCTCCATCTGGTCATGGGTAACATATATAAAAGTCGTCTTCAGTTTCTTATAAAGCTTGGATATCTCCGCTCTCATCTGAACTCTTAATTTAGCATCCAAGTTTGACAGAGGTTCATCCATTAAAAATACTTTTGGATTTCTGACTATAGCCCTTCCCATGGCAACTCTCTGTCTTTGACCGCCTGAAAGTTCTTTGGGTCTTCTGCTCAACAAACCAGATATATCAAGTATTTCAGCTGCTTCTTTAACTTTTTCGTCTATTTTATGTTTTGGTACCTTCCTCATTTTAAGTCCAAAAGCCATATTGTTATACACGGTCATATGTGGATATAATGCATAATTCTGAAATACCATGGCAACATTTCTATCCTTGGGTGTCACTTCATTCACAAGTTCATCTTCTATATACAATTCCCCCTCCGTTATCTCTTCAAGTCCTGCAATCATTCTTAGCACTGTGGACTTACCACATCCTGAAGGTCCAACAAATACTATAAATTCTTTATCTTCTATATCCAGATTAAAATCTTTAATTATATCAACACCGCCTGGATATACCTTACACACATGTTTTAAAGACAAACCTGCCATATTTAATTATTACCTCCTAACTTGATATCTGCCACTAAAGCAATTTTTCAAGTATATTAGGATAGTTTGTTATAATACCATCCACTTTCAGATTCATAAGTTTTCTCATGTCATCTACCTTGTTTACCGTATAGGTATTTATGAGTATGCCATTTTTTTTGATATCATTGACTATCTTCTCATTCATTACAAGGGAAAACAGGGGATGAAGTGCATCTGCCCCCATTTTCTCTGCATATTCTTCCGGCTTATAAATTGGCGAACCATACAATAATCCTGTTTTTATACTGCCATCATACTCTTTTACCCTTTTCATGGAGTTGTGGTTGAAAGAAGATAATATCACATTACTTTCCATACTATACTTATATATTTTGTCTATTACATTTTTCTCAAGATTGTCATAATGAACAATATCATTTTTAAGCTCCAGATTTAAAAGCAACTTCTTATCTTTCATATAACTCAATATCTCATCCAAACTCGGGATTTTCTCGCCACTTCCTGCATCAAGCTTTCTTATATATTCATAAGTACGGTCTTTTATAAATCCGGTTCCACTAGTAGTTCTATCCAGAGTTTCATCATGACAAACAACTATAACACCATCTTTTGTTACATGAAGATCTGTTTCTATGCCATCTGCACCAGCTTCCACCGCTTTTCTAAAGGCCAGCATGGTATTTTCAGGATATACTCCACTGAATCCCCTATGTGCAATATTCAAAGTTCTATTCATACCTGGAATCCTCTCTTATTTTTTATTCTCTTGATTATATTTTTGAATGGCTGAATTTATGCTATCTGCAGAATTTTTTACAGTTTGTTCTGGAGACTGCTTGTTCTGGAGCATTTGTTCTATATTGGATTCAACTGTCTGCCTAGCTTCAGGAAATACCGACATAAGTGCTCCTCTAGCTGTTTTAGGTGATGCATGAAGCTGTTCTATGGCAGTTTGAAATTGCGGCTTGTTCTTTAAATTGTCTTTCATGAGTTGTGAATCATAGGCTTTTTGGGTTACAGGAAAATATCCTGTCTGTGTAGCCCAGTAAGCCTGTTCATCAGGTGATACCATATACTTTATAAATTCCCACGTTGCTTTTTCCTTTTCAGTATCCTTTGTATCAAGTGCCCATAAAGAGGCTCCTCCTATAGAAACGCCACCGTCTTTTACTCCATCAAAGGATGGTAAAAATGCAGTTCCAACCTGAAATCTGCAGCCAACACCACTTAATACAGCTGACAAATCTGCCGTAGACTCGATATACATGGCAGTCTTACCTGCTATAAAAGCATTTTCCGTATCATCTTCATTTCTTCCAAAATTGCCTGCATTGCCGGACTTCACTAGTTTCTGCCATTCATTCAATACCTTTAATCCTGCTCCATTTTTATCAAATTCCACTGATGTTGGAGCTGCTTCTCTTCCATTTCCATTATCCGCATAGTTTTGTCCCTGTTTAACTATAAATTGTTCAAAAAACCAACCATATATGGCCATTGCATATCCATACTGAGTAACTTTTCCCGATCCATCCTTTTTAGTCAGTTTCGCAGCTGCACTTTCAAGTTCCGAAAATGTCTTCGGCGGCTTGTTTGGATCCAAACCTGCTGCTTTAAAGGCATCTTTATTATAATAAAGTATAGGTGTAGATGAATTGAACGGCATGGAATATAATTTGTTATTAACTGTATAATAACCTGCTATATTGGGTTCCAGACTTGATACATCATACTTTTCATCATCTATAAAATCCTGCATCGGCTTGACCCACCCGCTGTCTATCATGAATCTTGTACCTATATCATAGGTCTGCATTACATCAGGTCCATTTTTTGTCCTTTGCGCACTTTTCAATTTATTTATGGCATCATCGTATTTCCCCTGATATTGAGCATTAACCTTGATGTTCTTGTGGGAACCATTGAAGTCATTTACCATTTTCTGAAGTGCTTGTCCGTTTTTCCCTGACATGGAATGCCAGAAAGTTATTTCAACAGATTTATTACTATTTGACGTCTGCCCCCCACTACTGCCGCAGCCCGTCACCATACTTCCTGTCATCAATGCAGCTATCAGCAAACTTACAAATTTCTTTTTCATTATAATTCTCCTCTCAAAATTTATTATTTTAACCTTTTACTGATCCGGATGTCATTCCTTCTATCAGCTGTTTCTGACCAAATATAAAGATTATAATTGAAGGCAACAATACCATGACAATACCTGCCATTATCAATCCGAATGACTTATTTTCAGAAAATTGCAACATACTTATCCCTATCTGAACAGTTCTTGAGTTATCTTTACTTGTCACAAGCAGCGGCCATAAATATTGATTCCATGTAATCAGGAATGTATAGACTCCAAGAGAACCTACCACTGGCCTTGACATCGGGAATACTATTCTGGTAAAAAACTTGAAATTGCTACAGCCATCTATTTTTGCAGCTTCCTGAAGTTCTTTTGGGAGTGTCAGATAATACTGTCTCATCATAAATATTCCCATTGCAGCACTTAAATACGGAACAACAAGAGCCTTGTAACTGTCCAGCCATCCAAAGGAACCAACAGTAAGATAATTGGATATCATAATTGATTCCGCCGGTATCATCATGGTTGCAAGTACAGCTATAAACAATATTTTCTTTCCCCTAAAATTGAAAAATGAAAATGCAAAAGCTGCTAAACATGATGTTATAATCTGTCCTGCAGTAACTCCCAAAGACACAATAAAGCTATTGATTATAAATTTTATTATTGGAGCTGCATTCAGTGCATCCATGTAATTTTGGAAATAAAGTCTTTTAGGTATTAATTTCGGTGGATATGAAAATATCTGATCAGGCGGCATAAGACTAATCGTTAACGCATATAAAATAGGTGCTATTGCCATCAGTCCAAATATTATATTCACAATATAAAGAATCGGTTTGTTTATGTTTCTTTTCATAAAATTTACCTTCCAACATATTATTTATTTTCTATTTATAAAATACCTTTTTATTCTCATATCTGAATTGAAACAATGTTATTATCAGCATAAGTAAGAACAGAATTATTGATTCCGCACTTGCAGCACCGAATCTGTTATTGAAAAATGCGTCTCTATAAATAGAATACACAAGTACATTGGTAGCCTCACCAGGACCTCCCAACGTCATTATATTTATCTGCCCGAAAGTTTGAAATCCATTTATAATATTTATAATCAATACAAAGAAAAGTGTCGGTGAAAGGCAGGGTATTATAACATTTTTCAAGCGCTGAAGATAACTTGCCCCATCTATAGATGCACTTTCCAGCAATTCCTTTGGAATATTTTTAAGTCCTGATGTTATAAATATAAAATTTATACAGCTGTTAAGCCATATGCCAACTATGGATACTGCCACAAATCCCCAGAATGGACTTGTAAGCCATCCTATATTTCTTTTCAAAAGAAAATTTATCAGTCCTATACTTGGATTGAATAGAAGCATCCATATTATCGCCGCCGAAGCCGAAGAAACTGCCATGGGCATGGCATACATGGTGCTGAACAATCCCCTTAATTTCAGCCTGTTGTTACACACAAGTGCCAGCATGAATCCTATTAATATAGATGGTATTGTAGTCACAATTACATATTTAAAAGTAACAATCATGCTATTGATAAAAGAAGGCGACTTGAGTAAATCAATGTAATTTGACAAACCTGCAAAGGAACTCATTTCTCCTTGTGCATTTGTATTGAATAAACTTAAATATATAGTCTTGAAAAATGGGAAATAAGTAAATCCAATAAATATTACAAGACATGGTGCAATATAAAAGTACGGTTCTACTGCACTTAGGATCTTCTTATTGTCAAAAGTTCTACTTCTAGTTGAATTTACCTTATCTACTGATTTTGATCCCTCCATAATTAAATACCTCCGTTAATTTTTGCTTACAGATTATATAGTACTATTTAAATATTAAATAAAATTTATATGCAGGTTAAATAAAATTTTACATAGTACTTTTATAAAAAAGGATTAGCTGAAGACAGTTTAAATTTGTCTTCAGCTAACCCCTTAAAGTCATGAAATTGAAACTTATTCATTTAAATCCTTTTGCTCCCCTGTTACTAGATATATAGTTCCTTCACATACATTTGTCACCCTATCTGCTATTCTTTCCAAATACTTGCATACAAATAAAAGCTGAGTCATCTGATTGATCTTGCTGCCATCTTTTACCATAATCTTAAGCATTTCAGTAAACACATTTTTAAAAAGGGCATCTATTTTGTCATCCATATTACAAGCTTCGTAAGCCATCTTTACATCTCTTTTTACATAAGAATCCAGAGCTATTTTTATCATTTCATTCACTATTCTTGACATTTCCGGTATATCCACTAGCTCTTTTCCATAATCCTCATCCTTCAGCCTGATGGTAACTTTAGCTATATCTACCGCATGATCTGCCATTCTTTCGAGATCCGTTACAAGCTTGGTAGTAGTAAATATTGTCCTTAAATCTATGGCCAGCGGCTGCTCCTTTGCAGTTAATTTTATACATTTGTCTTCTATTTCTCTCTGGAGGTCGTCAACCAAATCATCATTTTTTATAGTTTGTCTTGCTAGATCTTCATCATGATTTACCAGAGATTCTATACACTTATGAATTTGCTTTTCAACTATGCTTCCCATTCTCAATAAATCATTATGCATTTCATCTAACGCATAATCAAAACCCATCCTTGTCATAATCATCACTTCCTCTCATATTTTTATAATTATAACTGTAGTTACCATAATATTCAAGTTAATTCTAATCCAATATTAGCCAAATCTTCCAGTTATATAATCCTCCGTTCTCTTATCCTGCGGTTTATAAAATATATCTTCAGTTTTTCCATCTTCAACTATTTCTCCATTTAGGAAAAAAGCGGTATAATCCGATATTCTCCCTGCCTGCTGCATATTATGAGTTACGATTATGACAGTATACTTTTTCTTGAGCACATCCATAAGCTCTTCTATTTTCAAGGTTGATATAGGGTCCAGGGCAGATGTTGGTTCATCCATCAGCAATACCTCGGGTTCCACAGCCAAAGTCCTGGCTATACAAACTCTTTGCTGTTGACCTCCGGACAATCCAAGGGCATTTCTGTCCAGTCTGTCTTTGACCTCATCCCATATAGCAGATCCTTTTAAACTATTTTCTACAATTTCATCCAGTTTGCCTTTATTTTTTATTCCATGTATCCTTGGACCATAGGCAACATTGTCATATATTGACATTGGGAAAGGATTAGGACTTTGAAATACCATACCAACTCTTTTTCTCAATTCTATTATATCATAATTCTCATATATATCTTTTTCATCAAATAAAACTTTTCCCTCTATTCTCACCGAACTTATAAGATCATTCATTCTATTGAGAGTTCTTAAAAATGTTGACTTTCCACATCCTGAAGGTCCTATCAATGCTGTGACCGAATTTTTTTCCACATCCAGATTCACTTTTTTAAGAGCTTGAACACTCCCGTAATACAAATCCAAATCCTTAGTCTGTACTATATACATCAGTTTCCTCCTTATCTTTTACCTGTATAGGATTCATATATCTTTCTGCCCAGTATTCTGGCAAGAACATTGAACAACAGTACCATAACAACCAGTACAGCAGATGCTTTATTTGCAATCTGTGCTGCATCAGGTACCATACCTTCGGAATTAAGCTTCCATATGTAAACTGCCAGTGTTTCTGCCGGTCTGAATAAACTAAAGGAAGAAGCACTATTTGTCAAACTTACAGTTGTAAAATTCAGTTTAGGCGCACTCATACCTGCAGTATAAAGAAGTGCTGCAGCTTCTCCGAAAATTCTACCTGCAGCAAGAATTATACCTGTTAGAATTTCAGGTATTGCAGATGGCAGAACTATCTTCCATATTGTCTGCCACCTCGTTGCACCAAGTCCGAGGCTTGCCTCCTTTACAGGTTTTGCAGCTTCTCTTATAGCATTTTCACTAATACGTGTAAGAGATGGAAGATTCAGTACGGATATAGCCAATGCACCTGACAGAAGTGTAAATCCCCAATTTGTCATTCCTACAAATATCAGCAGACCAAATAGTCCGACTACTATGGAAGGAAGTGATGCCATAGTTTCTATACACAATCTTATTACATTCAATAAAATTCCTTCCTTGGCATACTCAGCCAAGTATATTCCAGCTCCCAGTCCGAAAGGTATACTTATTACAAGTGCTACAATCAACATATAAAAAGAATTGAAAAGCTGTGGTCCTATTCCTCCTCCAGCTTCACCAAATTTGGCATTACCAAATAAAAAGGATGGGCTGTAGAATCCTTTGCCTTTAAATAGTATATATGCTATTAAAGCCACTAAAAGCAATATAACAAATCCAGATAATCCATATAAGATTCCAGTCCAAATTTTATCTTTAACTTTAGCATCCACTATTTAACCTCACTCCTCTTTCCAATTATCCTGATTATGATAATAAATATAAATGATATTATAAGCAATAGTAGCGCCAGAGACCATAATGCATCATTCCATGCAGTTCCCGATACGGTATTTCCCATATCCATGGTCAATATACTCGTAAGTGTAGACGTAGGTCCCAAAAGATGGTTAGGGAATTTTATTGAATTACCAATTACCATCTGCACTGCAAGTGCTTCTCCAACGGCTCTTGCAAGTCCCAGTACTATCCCTGTAAATATACCATTTTTAGCTGAAGGCAGTATAACTTTGGATATAGTCTGCCACCTGGTAGCTCCTAGTCCATAAGAGCCTTCAAGATAACTTTTGGGTACAACTTTAACTGCATCGGCAGATATACTTGCAATAGTTGGAAGTATCATTATACTCAATACCAATATACCTGCCAGTAAACTGAATCCTATACCACCAAAATTCCATTTTAAAAATGGAATGAGTACGCTGAAACCTATCCAACCATATACAACAGAAGGTATTCCAACAAATAATTCCAATGCCGGCTGGAGTACCCTTGAACCAAATTTAGGAGATATGTAATGCATAAAAACAGCAAGTGCAACACCTACCGGTGCACTTATCAAAACTGCTCCAAGTGATACAAACGTAGAACCTGCAATAAATATAAGTGACCCAAGCTTTGGATTGTCGCCATCAGGATTCCACTGGGAACTGAACAGGAATTGAGTCAATGAATATTCATGTTTTATAAATGTATTCAATCCCTTTGATGCTATAAATACTATAATGGTAAGTGTTAAAATTATTATTGCAATCCCGCAAAATATTGAAAATCCTCTTCCTATGTATTCATTTTTTAAACTTTTCCACAAAGATCTATTATTCATTTTTATCAACCTCAAAATCAGACTTAACTAATAATTTGACAGCCGGGTATACAATTAACCCGGCCGTTTAAAGCATTAAAATAATCTTACTGTGCTTTTATATCACTCATTGGAATATATCCAAGTTTAGTTATTGTTTCCTTATTTGCATCATCCAGTACATAATCTATAAATGCCTTTGAAATATCTTTGGCCTCTCCTTTGGTATACATATGTTCATAAGACCAGAATGGATATTTCCCACTTTCTATATTCTCATTGGTAGCTTCAACACCTTCTATTTTCAAAGGTTTAACATTTTGTTTAACAGCATCGGTCAAGTAAGACAGTGCAAGATAACTTATTGATCCTTTAGTACCCTTTATTGCATTTTCTACATTACCATTTGAATCCTGTGTTGTTCCAAGTCCTTCTTTTTCATCTTTTCCACCCATTACAGTATCCTTGAATGTAGCTCTGGTACCTGATGATTTAGTTCTATTGATAACATTTATGGCTAAATCGTCGCCACCTACCTGTTTCCAGTTAGTTATCTCTCCTGTAAATATTTTTTGGATCTGATCTTTTGTAAGATTATCAACCTTAACTCCTGAATTGACTACTACTGCAAATCCTATTGCACATACTTTATGATCTACCAATTTTTTTGCGTCATCTGGTGACAATTTTGATTCTGCCGTAACATCAGAATTTCCTATATTGGCAGTTCCGTCTAGTGCAAGCTTTAATCCTGTACCACTTCCGCCGCCCTGTACGTTAACAGTAACACCTGAATTCTTTTCTGAAAAAGTTTTACCAAGCTGTTCTGCAAGTGGTTGAAGTGCTGTTGACCCTGCCAAGGTTATTGATCCTGATAATTTCTCAGATGTTGAGTTGTCCTTTTTTGAAGTACTTCCATCTCCAGTGGAACCACATCCTGCAAAAACTCCAACTGTCATTGCAACTGTCACAGCTGCCACAAGAGCTCTCAAGCTTCTTTTTTTCATAATTAGTGTAGACCTCCTCAAATTTGCTATATTTTACATAAACTCATTCTACATAAGTATATTATTCCACAAAAGTTAAGGTATTATTATTCTAATGTTAAATAAAATTAACACTAATATTTCAATAATCAAGAACCCTCTTCAATTGGTATTCTAACTATGAATTTACTTCCTTTTCCAATTTCACTCTCTACTTTTATACTACCGGCGAATCCCATAACTATATGTTTTACTATGGCAAGTCCCAGACCTGTTCCACCTTGGCTTCTGGATCTGGCCTTATCCACCCTGTAAAACCTTTCAAACAATCTTTCCTGATGTTCCTTTGATATGCCCACACCGTTGTCTTCAACCTCTATTACACAAACTTCATCTTCAGAGCTTGCTGTTATTTTTACCTGTCCACCATTATCTGAATATTTTATTGCATTATCTACCAGATTTATCATCATCTGCTTGAACTTATCTTTGTTGCCATAGATATAAAGTGATTTTGAAAACTCTGTAATTATCTTTATGTTTTTCTTTCTGGCTGCAGTATCTACAAGATAACATACACTCTTTATCTCAGAAACAACATCAATCTTCTCTACAATTCTATCTCTATTATTCTCTATATGTGAAAGAGTAAGAGTATCATCTATAAGTCTGGTAAGTCTATCCGCCTCATCATTTATTATATCTATAAACTTGTTCTTATTTTCCGTATCATCCACATACCTCAAAGTTTCTGAAAATCCCTTTATAGAAGTAAGGGGCGTCTTCAACTCATGAGAAACATTAGCTACAAATTCCGACCTCATGTTCTCAAGTTTCTTTATGTCTGTTATATCCTGAACTACAGCCACTGTTCCAATTTTATTTCTTGAATTATTTATTATATCCGCAGTCTTTATCCTTAAATTTCTTTCTCTTGGCCATATAATTTTTATCTCACGGTACTTGTTGTCATCATTTTTAAATACATTCTCCAGTTCAAAATCCCTTATGCTGTCCATTAAATTTCTGCCTATTATCTCTGAATTTATGCCAAAGATCTCTTCTGCATATGGATTTATCATTATTATCCTGTAATTTGTATCTATGGCTATAACTCCACTATCCATACTTTTAAGTATGGCTTCCAGTTTGTTGTTCTGGTTTATGGAATCATTCAGTGTGGACTGCAGCCTTTCAGCCATGTTGTTAAAAGTATCCGCAAGCTTGCCAATTTCATCTTTTCTGTCTATCTTCACCCTTCTGTCTAAATTTCCATCTGCCATACTTCTTGTTATCTCCTGAAGTTTTTTGACAGGTGCAACTAGCGAATGTGACAATCGCGTTATAAAAATTGAAGACAGGAGTATAGACAGTATCATTACAAGAATATAATACTTATAATATGTCATTTCCAACCCCTTTATCATCTGCATGGTCATGGCACTTCTGACTATGTCTCCATCCCCTGTCATAGTGGCAAAATAAAGGGTTTTCTTGTTTGTAGTAGCACTTACTCTCACATCATAACCTGTCCCATACTTTCTAGCATCTTCTATTTCTTTCCTGCTATTATGATTCTCGAGTTTTTTCCCATATTCCTCGGAATCACTTATTACATCCCCCTTTTTATCTATATATGTTCCCCTTAAAGTTGTATCTTTAAAATAGTTTTTAAAAATAGCACCTTTATTATTTTTATTGTCAGTTTTTCTCATGGCGTTTATTACCATTTGGTTGTTTATTTTTAAAGTCTGCTTCATATTCTGTATATATTCTTGATTCTCAATAGTCATAAATAAAACAGTCATAGTTATTAAACTGAGCATAAGTATGCCCAGCATTGACTTCATTAACTTTTTTTTCATAATATTATCACTACTCTCCAGAATTAAATCTATATCCTATTCCACGAATAGTTTCAATAAATCTAGGTTTCTTGTCATCTTCTTCAATTTTCTGTCTCAAATGCCTTATATGCACATCAACTGTTCTAGTTTCGCCTATATACTCATATCCCCAAACCCTGTCAAGAAGACAATCTCGTGTGACAACTCTCCCCTTGTTCTTTACAAGTATTTGCAGGAGTTCAAATTCCTTTAAAGTAAGTTCCACCTTCTTATCACTTCTTAAAATTTCATGCTTGTCAAAATTAATCTTTAAATCCCCAAACACATAGTAATTGTTATTATCATTGACATTTGTTCTTCTCAGAAGTGCCTTTACTCTCGCCACAAGCTCTCTTACAGAAAATGGCTTTGTAATATAATCATCCGCCCCAAGTTCCAATCCAAGCACCTTGTCAAATTCCTCACCCTTTGCAGTTATCATTATAATTGGAATTGATGATATTGAACTATCTTTTCTTATCTCCTTGCATACATCATAACCATCCATTTCAGGCAGCATAACATCCAGCAATATCAGTTTAGGTCTTTCATCCCTGACCTTTTTTATAGCATCCAGCCCATCAGTTGAGGTTATAACCTTATAGCCACTTTTTTCAAGATTAAACTTGATTAACTCACATATGTGTTCCTCGTCATCAACTACTAAAATTTTTTCTTCCGACATAATTGCCTCCATTTATATTAATTTATAAATTAGTTCTATACATATAGGTTAATTCAAATAAATAAATGAAAATAGTCTGCCGCACTTCTTGTTCTTTCTATATGAATACAACTCATAATCAGTGCTGCAGTCCGTACATATATCTAAACAATTTATATTTTCATCTTTAATTCCCTCATACTCAAGCTGATACATAAGACATTTTTTTAAATCCAGCTTATTACCTGCAAATATATTTTTTCCGCCATAAAAACTTGAATTTCCGAATTTATCTATTAATTCATCTCCAACAATATAGCAGCATACTCCTATATGAGGACCTATACATACCATAATATCATTTGCATCACTATTATAATCTGTTTTGAACTTTTGAACAGCTTTCTTAAGTATGAGGCTGAGTGTTCCCCTCCATCCACTGTGCACAGCAGCAACAACTGAATTCTTCCTGTCATATAAAAGTACGGGAACACAGTCTGCATTAAATACACCTACTGCAGTATTTGCACCTGTTGTAAATATCCCATCTGCATCTTCTAATTTTCCATTATACACTATAAGCTTATCACCATGGACCTGATTCAAGTAGCCTATATTTTTCAAATCAAACCATTTGCTCAGATTTTCTATATTTTGCCTTCCCGGAATTGTAGCCTTGTTAAAGTCCAAGTTGTTTTTAGCCGTTGAAAATACAGCCGTTGCTCCATCTAAATCCACTTTTATAAACTCATATCCTGCAATTGAAATAGTATCCATGCCCATCCTCCAAATACAAAATAATTAATATTACACCATACATTTTAACATTGTTTATATATAAATTGAACTCCGTATATGTAACTTAAATTTATTAACCTAAATTTAACACAGTCAAAGATACAAAAGAGGGATACCTCAATATTCTACTTTTGAGATATCCCTCTTCTAGTTTAAAATACCTTCCGCTATTGTAATAGTTGATTAACAGTATTCTCTGAAATTGACCCTTCTCCTCCGAGAATGGTAATTTGACTGGCAGAGCCAAGTTTTGAGTTAATATAATTTTTTGTATTACCGGAATCAATTCTTCCAATAAGTACAATGGGTGCCTTCTCCTTGCCCGCTGCTGAAGAACCACAGAGTGCATCTGCAAAATCACTTCCCGATGCAAAATAAATATTTGACAGATCATAGCTGTCATTAAATTTATTCAATACAGCAGTGTTTGTAGAATATCTGTCCGCTCCTGATATTCTCTCAGCCTTCAAACTCTTGACTATACTATCGCTTACGACGCCATTTCCTCCAATTACATATGATTTACTGCCATTTTCCGTTATATACTGCAGCACATCATTTTCTAGATGGCTTCCATCTACCAGAAGTATTGGACTTCCCGATAGAGCCGCATAAGATGATATTGTCAATCCATCTGCAAAGCCTTTTCCTGAAGCTATGAATATCTGTGCAGGTTTTCCAATCTGTTTTGCAACTGCAAGTGAAGTGGCATATCTGTTTGCTCCAGATATTCTCTCTACACTTATTTTCATACTCTTTACAGCATTTGTCACTGAATTAGACACGACTCCGGTACCACCAATTATATAAACTTTTTTAACTTTCAGTCTCGAAAGTTCTGCCGATGTACTTTTATCCAGTGAGTTATTTGAAGTCAGCAGTATAGGTGCATTCAACTGCTTTGCAAATGGTGCTGCACTAAGTGCATCTGCAAAAGCCTTACCTGATACCAGTATTGCCGAATCTGCACTTGACCATTTGTTCTGTGATATTTTTGCCGAGGTTTCATATCTGTCTGATCCACCCAGTCTCACCTGCTTCAGGGAAGTCAATTCTTTATCCGATATTATATAATCACTATTATGTGTTACATCAAAACTTATATAATTATCAGAAGCAACTTTTAAATTGTTTGCTATATTGCTGAAAGTATCGTTGGATTCATTGTAATAATATACATTCATATTATTTTTGTCTTTATCTTCAAGCCAGCTATTGTCAAGTTTAATCTTAACTGTAGCTTTCCCAGGAAGTTCTCCATTATCTGCAAAAGATACTACAGTAACATCCGCATTATTTGTCTTCTGCTGAATTGCTTCCTTATTTGACGACTTGGAATCTTTAATTTTAGCTATATCAACTGTCATATCAACCGATTTAGTATCTGATATGTCATTTCCATTAAATGTCCATTCTATTCCATCTTCTGTGAACACCAATTTTTTGTCGGTCCCCTTCACTGCATCAAATACATCTTTCTCCACTTTTTTATTGTCATCTACCTTTATAGTTACAGTTGCATTATCACTTGATTTCTTTATTGCATTAACAACTGAATTTGTATTTGAGTTTGTTACATTAACTGATGAATTTGAACCACTACTTGAACTGCCACCACCTGATCCACCACCTGATGAAGTTTTCTTAGTTATAGTATAGGTGTCTATAGCTTCCATTGTATCAGTTCTATACGTTGTTATTGTAAAGTTGTTGCTGTCCACTTTTACATCTGAAAATGTTGGGACATGATCCTGCCATTTTACAGCTTCATAGTAATTGTTCTGATTTGGTTCCTGCATTTCATAGTATTTACTTCCACTTGCAGAGTTTGCAGTTATATACAGAACCCCTTCCGGATTGGTAACCTTGCCGTCTTTTGCATCTTCCACATCAACTGCTTCTCCAGCCTTCATCTGGTATGTTCTCGTATAGCAGTGGTCATGTCCGTCCAGGACAACATCCACTCCAAGTTCCTCGAATACCTCA
>Ga0334882_1001363_pt1 | contig 29492 bp, 26 predicted proteins | sample GraSluR1_MG_5_FD_207226 | JGI IMG/M metagenome (GOLD analysis project Ga0334882, IMG submission 207226) | Sludge microbial communities from methane-producing bioreactor in Wageningen University, Netherlands - Granular Sludge_15_04-R1 | ecosystem: Engineered > Bioreactor > Anaerobic >... | reverse complement strand
CAGAGCCGCCTGCAGATGCTGTATGAACTTAAGCTGGCGTTGAGCCAGACGGCCGGCCTCCTCTTTTGATAGTGTAGTTGCCCCTTCTTCAAGTACCTTGAAGGTGGGAGAGGTGTCCATGGTATCGTTACTCTCTTCGTGGGTTATGCTTGATTTGAGTATCTCATAATCTTTCCTGGCCTTATCCAGCTTTGCGAGGATAATCTCTCTGAATTCCTCAAGCTCATCATCCGAATATCTTGTCTTTTCAGCCATGGTGTTAACTATTAAAATTATGCCGCAAATGTACTCTTTTTTAGTTAATAATAAAACATAAAATTATCTATCTTTGAACTCCTCAAATTAAAACAAAAAATGTCTGATAACAGTTCAAACAGGGAGCTTTCAAATGGTGTCCAGAGAAAGAATGTTGAAAAGAAATGGTACGCTGTTTATACCTTTCCGAGGGCTGAAAAACAGGTTGCGGACAGGCTTAATGAAGCAGCGATAGAGGTATTCCTGCCCCTTCAGAAGACCTACAGAGTGTGGAGTGACAGAAAGAAGCTGGTAGAAAAGCCTTTGCTTACATCATACGTATTCGTCAAGCTTCATGCGCGACATTTTCCGAGGGTATATACGGATAATGGTGTTGTTAAATTTGTAAGTTTTGAGGGGCGTCCCGCTCCTATCCCACAGGAACAGATTGATAATCTGCGACTTATTGTCAACAGTGATGCCGAGATTGAAGTATCAAGAGAAGAATTCGCCCAGGGTGACAGGGTTGAGGTGGTGTGCGGATCTCTTACCGGCCTTAAGGGCGAGCTGATAAAAATAGGCCGTACCAACAGGGTGATCATACGTGTCGACAGGCTCGACCAGAATATTATTCTTAAAATACCCAAACCCTTCCTGCGAAAGCTGAAGCCATAATGGCACAGAGCACAGGGCTCCAGCCTACGCTACCTCCTTCGCTAAAGCTACGGAGGTCAAAGAAAGCTTCGGCTGGCAATGCAGGGCGCAGAGCACAGAGCACAGAGCGCAGAGCACAGAGCACAGGGCGCAGAGCACAGGGCACAGAGCGCAGAGCACAGAGCACAGAGCACAGGGCGCAGAGCACAGAGCGCAGAGCACAGAGCGCAGAGCTCAGAGCAAGTAAGAAATAAGAAGTAAGAAGAAAAAACCAGTTCGTTTAACAACTGAAAGCTGATAGCTGAACCCCCTTACGAAACGCTGAGCGCTTTTAGGCCGCTACACCGTTACACCTTTACGCCTTTACGCCGCTACGCCGCTACGCCGTTACGCCGCTGGGCCGCTGCACCGCTGTACCTTTGTACCGTCGTACCTTATACTTAATATAAAGGCCGTACGTCTTTTTAAGCCCCTCATCAAGGCTGGTCTTATGCCTGTAGCCCAGGTTATGGAGCCGGGTGACGTCTGTTGTTTTCCGCATGGTACCATCGGGCTTTGAAGTGTCGAAATAAACTTTACCCCTGAAGCCGGTAAGCTTTTTTATCTTCATGGCAAGATCCCTGATGGTGATCTCTTCACCAGTGCCTATATTAAGAAAATGGGGAGGATGCTCATCCGGGTCTGAGGCTCCCTGTTCGCCTGCAGATACAATATCCTTTATATCAGCATTCTCCATAATATAAACACAGGCTTCCGCCATGTCCTTCGAATACATGAACTCCCTGAGCGGCAAACCTGTGCCCCATACTGACACCGTAACTTTCGATATGCCATTCTCCGTAGCGCCTCCCTCTCTCTTCACACCGTTCTTTTCAAGAACAGCGATAATACCTTCCTCACCGGCTTTGCCGTCAATATCTTCGACAGGATACCTGGTGAGGTCTCTCCTTATGGCATCCCAGTTGCCTTCCTCAAGGCATCTGCCAAGGTGGAACTTCCTCAGCAGAGCAGGCAGGACATGCGATTCCCTCAGGTTGTAATTATCACCCGGACCATAAAGATTTGTGGGCATTACCGAGATAAAGTCGGTGTTATACTGGATGTTGAACGATTCGCACATCTTAATACCGGCAATCTTTGCAATGGCATAGGGTTCATTTGTGTACTCAAGCTTTGACGTAAGCAGGTACTCCTCTTTAAGGGGCTGTGGTGCATTTTTAGGATAGATGCAGGTTGATCCCAGGAAAAGAAGTTTTTTGCACCCCTGTTTCCATGCATTATAGATCAGATTGCTCTGGATCATGATGTTGAGATAGATGAAATCGGCCCTCAGGGTGTTGTTGGCAACTATACCGCCGACTTTTGCAGCTGCATTGAAAATATATTCCGGCCGCTCTCCTGAAAAGAATCCGGCAACAGCTTCCTGATCGGTAAGATCAAGCTCTTCCATCCTCCTGAGAATAAGGTTTGTGTAACCTTTCTCCATTAATGTCGCCGTCAATGCAGATCCCACAAGACCCGTATGGCCAGCTACATATATTCTTGAACTTTTTTCCATTCGTCAGTATATTATAGTCAACTACATTTTCTTCTTCTTAGCCCCCCTTCAGGGGGGTTGGGGGGCGTCCCCCCTTCAGGGGGGTTGGGGGGGCGGTTCATTCAAAATAATTGAATGTTCTGAAGCCCCCGTTTTTGATATGGCTCTCCTTCTTCATAAGATGTATGTCGGAGGTGATCATATCATTTATCAGCCCGTTAAGGTCATATTCCGGTTCCCAGCCCAGCTGTGTTCTGGCTTTGGTTGAGTCGCCGATAAGCAGATCCACTTCGGTCGGACGAAAATAGTTTTGATCGACCCTCACTACAACAGGATCGGATGAAATCCTCTTTTTCATATTTTCAAGGAACATTTCCCCCACTACCCGGTTGAAAAGAGGTTCATCTATACTTACTATGCTTCCCGTCTCCTTTTCTTTATCCCCTGTGAACCTGAGCTCCATTCCTGCAGCGGCGAATGTTTTAAATATGAACTCACGGATTGATGTTGTTACACCTGTGGCAATCACATAGTCATCGGGTATCTCCTGCTGCAGGATAAGATACATTGCCCTGATATAATCTTTCGCGTGGCCCCAGTCGCGTCTCGACGAAAGGTTGCCCATATAGAGGACATCCTGCATTCCCAGGGCGATCCTGGACATGGCCCTTGATATCTTTCGTGTCACGAAAGTCTCGCCACGTATAGGCGATTCGTGGTTGAAAAGTATCCCGTTGCTTGCATGAAGAGCGTATGCCTCCCGGTAATTCACTGTTATCCAGTATGCATACAGTTTGGCAACACCATAGGGACTTCTCGGATAGAAGGGTGTCTTCTCGGTCTGGGGGACCTCCTGGACAAGACCGTAGAGCTCGCTTGTGGAAGCCTGGTAAATCCGGGTCTTTTTAACGAGCCCCAGGAGCCTTACCGCCTCAAGAATTCTCAGTGTTCCCAGACCGTCAGCGTTGGCAGTGTACTCGGGTGTGTCAAAACTAACCTTAACATGGCTCATTGCCGCGAGGTTATAGATCTCATCAGGACTAACATCGTTTATTATGCCTGTGAGGTTCATCGAATCGGTAAGGTCCCCGTAATGAAGGATGAAGTCCCGCTTCTCAACATGCGGGTCCTGGTAAAGGTGATCAACTCTTTCGGTGTTGAAAAGTGAACTGCGCCGTTTGATCCCGTGTACAGTATATCCTTTCTTAAGCAGGTATTCTGCAAGATAGGCGCCATCCTGCCCCGTGACGCCGGTTATTAACGCTGTCTTTCCCATATTCGGTTATTTTGGTTTCATTTATCAATAATTCTCCACCCCCTCTTCCTTTCTTCTTCTTCTTCTTCTTAGCCCCCCTTTAGGGGGGTTGGGGGGCCGTCCCCTCACAACCCCAGATCCTTTAACCTGATCTTTATCCTGAAGGTATCAGGGATCTCATTTTCGCTTATTAATATCAGATAGCCTCCTCCGCCAGCGCCCGACAGCTTCCAGGCCAGGACCCCGTCGCGGTACTGGTCAATAATCTTTTCAATCTCGGGGGTCATCATTTTCGGGAACATCCTGACCTGAGAATGGAAGGAGTCGAGAAACCCTGTGGCAAAGGTTGTAATATCTCTTGTCTTAAGCCCCTCCCATGCCACCCCGGCGGCCTCTGTAAGCTTCCTTACATTCGCGGTATTGATATGTGTATCCTTCAGTACCTGGTAATCACCGGGACGCGGCCACAATGTGAGCATCGACAATCTCTTCTCAAGCCAGGTGATGGTTTCAATATCCGATATAGTTTCAAATTTCGAGGGCCAGTATTTCCCCTTTTCATAAAAGAATTTATTGATTCCGGGCATTGTTATCCCGATGGAGTCCTGAGATCCGCTCACCTCTTTCGTGCCGGGATCATTATCATACCTGAAAAGGGTCTTTGCCAGTTTCTCCGGATTCTCCGGCGGCAGATGGTCGTTCCACAGCTCTATGGCTTTCTTACGTGTTGAAGTAGCCATGCCGGAACGTTCGTTGAACTCGATGGTGGGCTCGATGGATGCAGTGATCGCGGCCCCGGGATAATATTTCGATACATAAGGCTGATCGATCCATGTTCCTGCAAGGTCTATCCTGTAAGGCATCGGCTTGACACTCCTCAGAGCAGTGGTTGAACGGGCAGGCAGATTGGCATGAGGTATGCGCCTGAGCACTTTGTACCCGATTCCCATCTCCCGGCACAGCTCAGCCTTCTCAGGCGAGTGGCCGTCTTCGTTAACTATAAAGGTATCAGGCTTCAGAATCCTTATATCCTCCAGAAAATCCATCAGACCGCTTCCCCTGTTAACAATAGCCTTATGCACACAGGAGAGGGCACTCAGGATATAAACGCGCTCCTCCTCCGAATTGATGGTACCCCTGCCCTTCAATTCACGTATCGTTTTATCCGAACCCAGACCAACATAAACATCTCCGTATTGGGAAGCCTCCTTCAGGAAGGCGATGTGACCCGAATGAAGCAAATCAAAACATCCTGAAACAAAAACTTTCTTTCGCCTGGCCATTATTAAGATAATTTTACGGTTTTGTATGGTAAAAACAAAAATAGTGTTTATAGTGTTACTTTCTTTGTCTTGATACAAAGAAAGTAACCAAAGAAAAATCAAGGCTGCAGATAATTTTGGGGCTCCTGATTTTCAGCTTGCCCACGCAATACAACTCCCCCGATAAATCGGGGTCAGACAGTATTGCTTACCACAGGCCTGCACAGCAAGCTGAAAATCAATCGCTTGTTCCCAAAATTATCTGAGGCCATATAAAATCTGAAAAACTTTTTAATACTGAATTCTTAATCCAGTACGCGCGCGGGCAAACCGGAAATGGCGCGAAATTCTGCCTGTACGGTAGAGCGAGGGGTTTGTGTAGCGGGCGTACGTACAGGTAGAATTTGTCATTTCCGGCGCCCTTTTTTGGTTCATTTTTTGGGCGAGCAAAAAATGAACAAATATAAAATCAAGACAAAGAAAGTAACATTCTATTTATGTACATTTATGACAGAAAATAGTCTGTTAAATAAATCAGAATGACATGAACGAATACTTAAAAACCACAAAACACTCTACTTTCAAGCGTTACTGCAAGGTCCTTAATCTGCAGAATGACAGGGAACTTATTGAAAAATACAGGGATATTCACCGGCCTGGCAGAGTATGGCCTGAAATTATACATGGTATACGGGAAGTTGGTATCATCGATATGGAAATCTATCTCAGTGGCAACACTGCCTTTATGATTATGGAGACCCTTCCTGATTTTGATCACGAAAGGGCTATGAAGATGCTGTCTGAAAAACCCCGGCAGAGTGAGTGGGAGCAGTATGTCGCAACCTTTCAGCAGGCCGGCTCAAAGGCCGCCACACCAGAGAAATGGCAGATGACGGAAAGGATCTTTGTTCTTGAATAGAAAGCTCAGGGCTCAAAGCTCCAGCCTACGCTGAAGCTTCGGCTGGCAGAGCTGGGCACCAGCCTACGCTGATGCTTCGGCTGGCAGAGCAGAGCGCAGAGCAAGTAAGAAATAAGAAGTAAGAAGTAAGAAGTAAGAAGAAATAACCAGTTCGTTTGACAGCTATAAGCTGATAGCTGAACCCCGTTACGAAACGCTGAACACTTGTAGGCCGCTACATCGCCACACCGCTGTACCGCTTCGCCGCTACACCGCTACACCGGTATGCCGCTACGCCGTTAATTGCTTCTTGCATTGCCGACTAAAATATTCCAGGTTGATTTCCAGAAATAGCGGAAATCGGTCAGAAAAGGATGGCGGTCGTATGAATCGAGATATTTCAGTTCGGATGCCTGTATGCTGTCAAGATCTTCCGGCAGGTCGGCATAGAAGGGGGGAATGAGACCGGGCTTATATTTTATTCTTCTCTCCCGGAGATCCTTGTTATAAAGGTCGAAGTATTGTCGGCTGAGTGGCCTGACACCCACAAGCTTCATATTACTCTTGGCGAAATTGATCAGCATGGGAAGCTCATCGAGCCATATTCTTCTTGCAACCGAGCCCCATGATGTGACCCGGAAATCATTTTTAAACTTGCCCCCGTTCTGAAGATCATGGATATTATAGACATAATCCTGTATATATTCGGAATAGGGATGCATGGTCCTGAGCTTGTAGACATTAATAATTTTTCCGTCCTGCCCCACCCTTGGAAGGGCTATCAGGGGTCCGTAGAGATATCCGTTCACGGGGATCGGATTTCCATGCTTCATTGCTTCAACACATAACAGGTTACCAATGAAGAGCTCACTCATTACCCCGAATCCTCCCCTTGAGAGACGGCCAAGGGCTTCAGCACGGGTAATAACTTCATTTGCTCCTCCCGTCAGGAATAAATATAACGGCCTGGTAAACCTTAGCTTGGGAAGGATTCTTTTGACTATAAAATCGAAGAAATAAAAAATGTAATTCAGAACCGGCGGGTACTTTTTAAGGATCCTGGCCTTTCGCTGATCTTTTGTCTCGACACAGCAAAAGAAGCAACCTCCGCTCCTGAGCTTGCTGTTTACTGCATCGATAAAATCGTTCAGCCTTTTTATATCGTTTATCTTATGGAGATTAATTATATAATCGTAAGTGTTTGCCGGCAGGCTCTGAATGTTAAAGATGGTTGTTGTTGAGACAACGGCTGTCTTACCTGAAATCTTATCGCCTGCCACCTGAAGGATGGCATTGGTCATATCAGTCCCGCACTCTCTTTTTATTGAGTCGATAAGCTCTTCGCTCGCGGTGAACTGTGCCCCGTTGTTTTTATGTTTTCCGTTGGTGCCGTTTACCAGCTCAATTTCGCTTGGTTTTTTGTATTTTCTGTACTTTTCATACTCCCCGGGGTTCTGAACCCAGGCTCTTTTATATGCGACATAAAGAGAACCGAGTACCAGTTCAAGGAAGGTTGTCAGCAGAGCTGTTCCCAGGACAACAGTCCTTGAGTATTCATAATCCCTGAAGGTATACATGAGCAGGGCGGTAATGGAAATTGAAATAAGATTACTGCTGATGACACGGTAAAAGAGGCTTGAGAAATTGACGATCTTCCCTCGGTGCATCTTGCCATTGATGAGGGAAACAAATATCCATATCACAACCAGTATGGAGAAGAAGATGATGTGAGACGGGACATACGATTTAAGCCCTGCCGGTTTGAGCCAGGCCATAATAAGGAAAGACACCGTAAGCAGGACAATGTCGGCAAATAAAGTTATGACCCTGAATCTGGCGACTTTCATAAACTCCTTTTTACGATTCAAATATCACACCGAAGTAACGAAATTCTCAGAAAAAGGTTTTGTTTAGAAGGCAGATATTATCAACAAAGTACCAACTAAAAAAAGATGGCATAGCGGCACAGCGGCATAGTGGCTCAGCGGCAAAACAACCGTAACGCAGTTACACCGTTATGCCTTTACGCCTCTACGCCCCTGAGCCTTTGCGCCATTACGCCGTCATATTTTTAAAACCCAAAGCTAATTCCTCCGTTCAGTGTCCTTTTCTTGCCGAAGAAATAGCCCGGTGACCACTCTTCCGTGCCGCTGATATCCGATGCTGTAAAGTCCAGCCATAGACAGAGATCGTTTATGATCTGGTATGATGCCTTTAAACCCGTTGATTTTGAATGCCATTCAACAGACTCAAGCGGCGGGTTGCCGACTCTTCTGCCTCCCAGTGAGGTATAATCGGGACCACGGATGGCATCTGTATAAAAGAACCTGATATTCATTGTTCTGACAGGCCGGTAATCGATGGCAAAGTACCATTCGCGGGTATTGTCCTTCAGGTAGTGACCCAGATTGAAATAGTTGTTTTCGAAAGTAAGGGTGGGGACATTATGTTGAAAGGCAAGGGGATAGGTGTATGTCAGTTCCCCGGTGAGGGAGAGGTTTGTGACAGGGACATTAGTCAGCCGGAAACCGGTCTTGTAGCTTATAAAATTCCATTCGTCTTTTTTTGTGATCCTGCTAACCTTCAGTTCATCAACGAAGATAGTTGCATAAAGGTGAAGATTCTTTATCTGGCGTGAGCTGATATCGAGGAACATCTGGGAATTCATGTTGTTGATGCCTGATGTGACCGAATGATCGACTGATTTATAAAAGAAGAGCGGAATGAGATAACCCGGGTAGAAATCGAGATCGCTGTACATTATGCTGTTACCGGCTGAAATATTCAGGTTTTTAAAAGGTGTGAAGGTAATCAGATTGGCAGCGATGAATTTTTTATGATAAACCTCGCGGTAATCTGTGCCGTAGCTGTTGGTGACCCAGTATGACCGTGTGCTGTCGATCACCCGGGAGTTGAGCCAGCCGTGATAATAGTTGAAGTCGAGCCATTTTACCGGAGTCACCTGAAGCTTCAGCATCACAAAGGTCGGGTTATGGCCACCGAATATGTTTGCACCGTTATAGTTGCTTCCCCACTGCACCCGGTCCTTTACAAGTCCGATGTTACCCCACCCCCATGTATAAGTCACACCCCCCTGCATCTCACTCCAGTCGGTTCCTTCCTTAATATGTCCGCCCTCCCTCTGTGTGAGGTAATCTGCCAGTCCCAGAAACGGTTTTTCGTGATTGTCGCGAAGCGATGCATAGAATCCCCAGTTCTTTATATATCCGTGGAATTCTGCCCCGTTCCGCCAGTATGTTGCATTGCCGGCAGAGTTGGCAAAAAGCTCTCCCCCGAATATCGGATTGACAGTAATTGAAAACAGCGAATCCCTGTAATAAAACAGATCCATCCTTTTCCCTGCGCCCCTGCGCCCTTCGACCGCCGGAGCCTCCTGGACCGCCGTAGCTTCAGCGGAGATGGTGGCGAAGTCGGCTTGCGCCTCTGCGCCGTTACACCCCTGCGCCGTTACGCCGCTACGCCCTTCCTTCCCAAAGTCTCTCAGATAAAAATCAAGCTCCTTCTGCTGCCTTTCGTTCAGCATCTCCCTTTTCTCATTAGCCTCATCAAGTTTATGAGAGATATATAGCCTCGTCCATGGTTTAACGGCTGAGTTGACTGCAATGATCTGACTGTTTGCCAGTTCGTCAAGAAAATCATATACCCCGGTGTTATTCACGGAATGGGGGATACTCTGGGAAAACAGGTTTAGGAAAGCTGTGAGCAGGAGACAGAAACAAATCGTAATTGCCCTTTGATATATGCGTGTCATCATCGGATTATCGGATCAATCAACAAATATAGAATTTATTTACAGATACCCCTAAAACGCTATCTTTGGCTTAATAATCACATTTGAAATGGCCTGGTATAAATTTGTTGCTTTACTGTCTCACTGGTCTTATGAGCTTAATAAGAAAATTCAACATTTTATTGATGCCCTTCATTCGGGATTTTGGTTAGGGGTGATGAGTGAAAGGAGTCTTGAATATTCAGACGAGCTTTTCTATAATCAAAAGAAACATTATACAGATGACAAATATAACCAGTCGGGATTATATCATTGGGAAAAGGCGATGATTGAGAAACATTTCAAAGATGCAAAGAAAATATTGTTAATAGCGGCAGGGGGTGGCAGGGAACTTATTGCACTCCATAATATGGGATTTGATGTTACCAGCTACGAATGCAACACAAGACTTATTGTATACGGAAATGAACTACTCCTAAGGAACGGGATCAGGAAGAAGATAGAATATCTGCCTGGAAGCTCTGTCCCTGAACTGATTACAGAATATGACGGGATAATAATAGGTTGGGGAGCCTATTCTCTTATAAACGGAAGGAAAAAGAGACTTACTTTCCTTGACGGCTTATTGCCGTTCCTGAAGAAAGAAGCTCCTCTTATGATATCGTTCCTTTTTACAAGATCACGGACCAGGCATGAAAAGACAATCAGAATGATATCAAACTTTTTCAGAACAATAATGTTTAGAGAAAGGACAGAAACCGGCGACATGCTTGTTCCTGATTTCATTCATTATTTTACTGAAGAGGAGATCAAAAAAGAACTGATCCAATCTAAATTTAAGGTGATCGATTATTCTGATTCAGATTATGGTTGCTTGATAGCAAATATACAATAATCATCTTCAGCGTACGAAGACGGCCAAAGCTATCGAATGACCCGCCTCCGCTGAAGCTACGGCAGGCAAGGCCATCGAATGACCTATTTAAAAGGACTATCCCCGAACGGGCTTGCAAAAGGATTATCGCTGCCCTTACTGGCATCTCCTCTCGGCATTGGGTTCATCGGTGGGCTTAAAAGCATAAGTGAAACGGAAGAGTCAAGCTTCACCCTTAAGATTCCCGGTTTTATATATGGTTTCTTTTTTACCATCCTGTTATGTCCTGCCTGAAATCTAAAAGTACTAAATCCGGACAATCACTGCAAAAGTATTTATTATTTTTTAAACCACGCTAATTAATTAATGTTCATCAGGTAAAATTTATCCCCTCCTAAAAATTTTGGCTCAGAGCAAGAAGGCTATTCCTTCTGCCGTTACGCCTACTTAACAACAACTCTTCCAACATACCTCAACAGCCCCGACTCTATCTTTATGAAGTATATTCCGCCTGACCCCGGTGAAGGTATCTGTATCAGCGAACTCTTATGAAACTCTTCATTGACTCTTTTTGAAACAACACTTCCGGTCATGCTGAGTATCTCAACAGAACCTCTCTTCCCGTCCCATTCATCAGAAAGAGTCTCGATATTGATCATTCCGTTAGTCTGATAAATATTGAATTTGTTAACCGCTACTTCCGGATTCTCAATACCGGCAGATATGTTTTCGGTCTTTATTATAAAGCGTTCGTTCAGAGTTCCTTTTGAAGCGGTAAAGTTCAATACAGGATTCCTCTTCAGATCGGCAGTAAAGCCGGTTGATCTGTCAATCAGATAAACATTGTAGTTTTCAAGTCCCTGGAGGGTGGTTGCCTTCAATATGTAGTTACCCGTTTCTGATATGCTTATTCCGACAGCCACCTCCGTGCTTGTTTCAGGGAAAGGAATGCTGTTTATGCTGTAGCTGACACTGCCAATAGTTGTCCAGAGGCTTATATTGTCACCTGTTTTGCTGAATTTATGGGCATCGAGACGGGAATCAAATTCGTGTCGGGCTTTAGTGTCGAACCTGACAACCGTTTCATCATACGAATTCTTGCTGCCCTCGATTTTCAGCCTTAAAAGCGGAATAAGTCCTCCCGGGCCCTTGTATCTGTTCTGTGTGCTGTGTATCCTGGCCGACGCAGGGAGTGTAAGGCTTTGTCCTGCAGTGTTTGACTTGACGAAGAATCCCTGCATGGGAGGTATGTTACCCGTAACACCCTCCACGCTGCCAACACCGTCAATATAAGATACACGCTGATTATTCCATGTAAAATATATTGCATTATCGATCTCCCCTCCCCCCGGCAGATTCAATGCAATATCATCCCAGTTGAGACTTGAGGAGAAAGGATTCCCAAGCAGGTTCCATCCTTTAAGATCATCATTATCTTCTGTGCCGGAATACGATAAAGATTCTGTCTCATCCGATGTGTTCGGAGTTCCTGCGAAAGTCTTGACAACATAAGGCTCATAGAAGTAAATGTTGTATCCTTTACCCGGATCAAGATTACTGAAGGTATAGTAATCTTCGGGATTTTCAGGATAATTACCGAGGGAGTAGTCCCATCCATCCCATGCGACCCATCCTTCGTGCTGGCTCCCCTCACCAAGCTGTTCGTAATAGGCTGCCAGATCGTAAGTGGGATTATCGCCGGTGGTGAAAACATCTGTCGATAGTGTTGTAACGGGAGAGGAGATGTAGTGCCACGGGTATGTCGCTTCATCACCGCCTCCGGTAAGGTATATCTGAATGTTTTCGGTCCCGTTGCCTGAATAGTCATCCACAATCAGTGATGCTATTCCGTTCTCATCGGAGTTAAGGTTAAGGGTTCCGTTATTGGTTATTGTGCCTATTGTTGCACTTCCCGACGCTTCAACTGTAAGGGATGCGCCCGGATTGATCGTCAGATCGCCGCACACTGCGGTAACCGGACCCGTTATAACGGGTTGGTATGCGGTATAAGATGATATCGATGCACTTGTTTCAGAAGTGGGAACGCCGCCTGTCCAGTTATCAGCTGTGTGCCAGTCATCTGTGATGCCGAGCCAGGTCCCGGCAGGAGGTGCATTGTTGATAACACCCGTAGAGGGAAAAAAGAAGACATCATTTGTAAATTCGGCTTCAGAATCAGGATGACCGTATGATCCGGGCAGCTGGCCGATTCCTCCGAGAGCAAGAAGGCTTGTGGTATGTATTAATCCGTTGCCAAGTCCGGCTTTGGACCCGGTCATTATCGAAAGGCTGTTAATGGTGCGGGCAGATACGAACCTGACATCCCCTCCGGAGTTGTTGATCACAACGCTGTTAACTTCCGGGGGAAGACCGTTACCGGCATATTGGGTGCCGGCGCCATTGTAAATGAAAAAAGCATTTTCATCATAATAACGAAGGCCTGTTACCTGTATGTTCCCGCCGTTCTGACCGGTGGCGGTAAGGGTTATCCCTCCCTGGGCTGTGATGCCTATGGTAGCCCCGGCTGACAGTGTAAATCTGCCGTTGCTGCCTGATATGACAGATGGATTTGTCGCTGTGCCCATCTGCAGATTAGCACCCGGATTGACGGTGAAATCAATGGTATTGCTCAGCGTTCCTCCGGCCGTGTACATCTGCATGGCACCATTTCCGTTGAATACAACCGAGCCCCTGCCGGTCGAGGATTCGGTGATGGCGCCGCCTGTGAATGAGAAATTCCCGGCTACATTAATGCTGCCGTTACCGCTGCCGGATGACAGATCAAATATTCCGCCGGTTTGATAATAATTGCCGGATATAGAAATAGTCCTTGATGTTGAGGTATTGGTCACGGCAAGTCTGCCCGATCCTGTGCTCAGCAGCGTGAAATCACCCTTAACGGTGACATCACTGTTCATAATCGGGTTGGGCGACGATGACTGTGATACGCAGTTCCATGTAAAATTACCAAAACTTTGTCCTAAACCTGAAGGAGCCTGAGCTGTTATTCCGGTGATAAGACATAATGAGGCTGCATCCCATGTTGCAGCAGGCACAACCCCTCCGTTTGCGGTGTGCCTGTAGGTTGCACCACTGTTAAAACTCAACACACCTGTCGGCGTAACAGTCCCTGAATTCTCCAGCACTCCGCTTATAATGCAATCGATATCATCAGAACCGTCGGCGATGGTAAATGTTGTGCCTGAGCTTACGATAACTGTTCCTTCGGGCTGTATCACAACCTGATCAGCGGTTACATCTTCAGCAACCGTAATTGTATGACCGTTTCTGATCGTTATGACGCCGCTTTCAAATGCAGGGGCTGATGTTGCTGTTATCCATCCGGTTACACTGTAAGTCTGCCATATCTCAGGTGTTGCCCAGTTGCCTGATCCGTTTGAACGGTAATCATCGGTGAGGGCACTTTCCGGCTCTGTAAGCTGACTGCCCCTTGCCGGATCCATCAGATAGTATTCCAGTCCCGGAGGTCCGCTGAATTCATAAACAGCTACATGATAGACAGTATAGCCATCCAGATTATAAACAGTCACACTGTTGCCGGTACCGTTATAAATCACGTAATTGCCTGTCCCGATTTCCGATCCGTTGCCATAAATATTGGAGGCTGTATAGGTTGTCCCATACACCGGATCGCTGTCCACTGCACTTCCTTCCTTTATAAGGACAATCCTGTTCGTTCCGTCGCCGTTGGTCCAGCTGATGGTCATCGAAGAAGATGTTACATCGCTGAAGATGATATCCGAAGCCTGAATGGTAGGCGGCGGCGGCGGTTCGTAGTTGAGACTGACTGCTGTTACCGAGGCAAATGCATCCCTGCTGAAGCTGGTGGGTGATGCATCTGTAATGTCAGTGACCGGATAGCTTCGGCTTGCGACTCCATTCCTGACACTCCACCCCGAGAAGCCTGCAGAGTACATTCCGGTCTGCTCATTGACCATGGTCCAATCCGGAGCATAAGTGATTGCGGGGATCTGGTTATAGCTGTTCCTGTAGGCGCTTACAACCTCTATTGCCTTATCGTAGGCATCAATTGAAAGAGGCGGCGCAAGAGAGAACCCGGAAACAGCTGTTGACATGCTGGTGTATTTCTGAATGCCCGTAAAAGGATCTGCCTGGTCAACATAGTCGAACAGTGCTGCCCAGATATCCGTAAAACCGATGGTTCCTCCGCTTACGGAGACTGAAAGGAGATTGCTGCCTGCATTGTCCAGGCCTGCTTCATCAAGGTAGTAAATAGCCGTATGCTGCCTCACCGACAGACCCATGTCGCCGTCGGCCAGCAGCAGGGGCTGTCCGCCGTATGAAAGGCTTACTGTAACAACGCCTGAAGCACTTCTGTCAGCCGCAATTGCCACAACAAGCACCCGGTTCGAATTACTGCCTTCAGCAACCGGATAGTTAATATCCTGTTGCATTGTGATGGTACCATGATAAAGGTTAGTCCAGTTCTGCAAAGTTGCCACCTGTGCCGGCAACTGACCGGCGATCAGCGACATTACAAACGTCAGTATAATTGCGGGCCTGTAAAACAATTTGTTTCTTCTCATGAATTGGGTTTGTTAGAATGCCTCATTAAAATAATTATATCCGCAGCTACCCTTAAGCCGGCCAGCTTCCAGTATTTAACGATAAAAACCTTTTATGGTTTCATTAAGAGCATTAATACTTCAGTTCGAAATATGTCATTACTTCATAGTAATTGTTTACATCTACTCCGGCTTTTTCAAGTTTCTCAATTATTGCTTTTTCGGCAGCTGTTCCTTTGGGATTTGTTATGGTATAATCCGTTATCAGCAGGAAACGGTATTTCTCTACAACACTCGGCTCAATCAGCTCGAATGTCTGGTAAGCATAAAGATTGATGGTATTCGGAGAAAAGGTATGCAATATATATTGCCTGAATGAACCATCCTCACTTTCCCACATTATAGGCAAGGCGTACCATTCTTCAAACATGTAACAATAGCCGAGAACGGCTCCGTGGTTGATAATGTCATCATTAACTTCAGGAGCTGCCAGGGAATAGGTAAGAGACGGACGCCCGAGGTATGTTCCTTCAACCCATGTAATGTCATCCGAAAGGAGGCTTATTATCTTTACATTGGCATTACCGGCAGGACCCGTAGCACCTGTGGGACCGGCAGGACCCTGCGGACCGGCTGGTCCGGTAGCCCCGGTAGCACCTCTTGGTCCTTCCGGACCTTCGCATGAAACAAACCCTGCAATAGAAAGCAGGAGTATCAGAATCCTGAGTTTAGAGATAGTACTTTTCACGACTTAATAGTTTTAATCAGGTTAATAATCAGATTACTGCTTGTCACATTAATGAACCTCACTTTTATTAAAGTTCAGATCATCCGTTAAAGATAGGTCATTATTTATAAAGAGAGTTCCTTCATATTAACAAATTATTAGATAATATTAACCATAAGGCACAACGGTACAGCGGCACAATGGCGCAGCGGCAAGAAAGATTGAGGGCACAGCGGCACAATGGCTCAGCGGCGCAGCGGCGAAGCGGCAAGAAAGATTGACGGCACAGCGGCACAGCGGCAAGAAAGATTGAGGGCACAGCGGCACAATGGCTAAGCGGCGTAACGGCGCAGTGGCTCAATGGTATGACTTGCTTCTGGATTTAATTAGTTTTAAAAGCATTACTGAGATTATCCTGCAATCTGAAACAATGGATTCTGTAATTTGGGGCTTAATAATACCTGTTTCACTACCAATAATACAAATTGTTATTAATTCGGCTGATGAACCTTTCGCAATATAGAAATGGCGGATTGATTGTTTATCGGTTCCAAGTTCGTCACCCTCAGCGATATTGGCCGGAATACTCAAAGCAGCCCTTCTGATTTGATCCTTAAATCCAAAATCTTTGGAAAGAGGTTCTTCCCGGGTCAGTTTATAAATTGTGACAGCAAGTTGTTTGGAAAGCTGCCACACACGAAGTTCCTGAAAATTTCCCATAATGCAGCGATTTATGTTATTACTGATTCTTTCTATACAATTCCACTTGTACAGATAATCAAATATAGATAATTCTGATTAAATCCCCGTTACGCCGTTGAGCCCCTACGCCGTTACGCCTTTTTTTCGCCCCTACGCCGTTACGCCGTTGCGCCTTTACGCCGTTTATAACAGCCACAACAATTTGCCAATTCTTCCGGGATACATCAGTGCCGCCTTCACCGCTCCACATCCGTGTCTTTTCTTCATCCATTTAATTGACGGAAAAATATCTCCCGCGAGATATCTGAATCTTGATCCCCGGGGTATGGCACGAAAATGGGACCTGTAAACCTCTTTATGCTGCCCCGTACGGGTTCTGCCGGGTTCTGTAATTAACTCTTCCGTCAGCTGTGGTCCGTTGCCCGGACTAAGCAATTCCATGTCGGCCCACAGCCTCAGCTGGAAATCCCCGGTGGATATATGATAATCACAATGTTTCTTAAGATACTCCAGATGGATGTCATCCTTCAGGATGAATGCCTTCATGCCCTCAATACTGATCTCATTGGCATTGCCGATGGCATCATCAAGTATACTGTTCCGGCCGGGTTCATCAAAGAGCCTGTGGTGTATCTCAACAGCATAGCCATCCTTTCTCAGGGTCGGCATGTGCTTGCCTATACCGGTGATTATCTTCCGGTGAAGAGGTGATTTAATCATATCAGATACGAATCCTTGCTCCTGAAGTAAACGCCATGCTCTCACAGCATCATCCTTTTTTACCAGGATATCGTTGTCGCTCATCTGGCGCAAACCCCGCGATCCGTATATTGTATGCTCGAGAGCCATTCCCTTGAGAAGCAGGTGCTTTATCCCGGCTCCGGTGAGTATTTCATTGACTTTTTTCCATTGGGTTGTAAGCCAGGTGTTGCGTATAAGGCTTTGGTGGTGGCCGTTTGTCAGGAGAGCCATCGTGTCCGCCGGGATCTCCTTCTCAAGTCCGGCCTCTTTAATATTGTACGCAGCCAGCGCAATGATCCCGTGGGTATTTATAAGCCTAACCATACGGTGCCAGTCACGGACCTCACCAACCAGCCTTGCAAGAGAATCACTGTCCGTCTCACTGAAAGGATAGCGGCAAAGGAGCAGAAGGAGCTCCCTAAGTTCATCATTACTGATATCCGGTCCCGGCATCGTTGCGGTCTCTTTTTAATTCACCACTAAAGTAATAATAAACCGGAAATCCTGGGTCCGTTAAAGCTCAGGGCTCAGGCTTTGCCAGCCAAAGTCCCAATTTATCGGGACGACGGCTGGGCGCAGAGCTCCAGCCTCCGCCAAGGCTTCGGCTGGCAGGCAGTGCAAGAAAGTATTTGCCAACTGCTTTGCCAGCCGTCTTCGTCCCGATTTATCGGGACTTCGACGACCGAAGGCCGAAGCAACAGCGAAGGCTGGCCAACTGCCAACCGTAGCTTAAACGGAGGCGAAGGGCAAGGGGCAAGATAATTCTTTCTTCTGTCTTCGGACTTCTGTTGAAAACTTTCTGTTCAAACTCTTGCGTAATTCGAAACATCGAGTAACTTTGTTACTCAATAACCCTTAACTAATGCTGAGCAGTCTTATAACCTCACAGACAAGGATAAAACTGCTGAAGAAGTTTTTCCTGAACAGCAGTACCAGAGCCCATCTGCGTGGACTCGAGTCGGAGTTCGGGGAGTCATCCAACGCCATACGCATAGAGCTGAACCGCTTTGAGGAAGCCGGATTGCTTAATTCACTGCGCGACGGTAACAAAAAGATGTACCAGGCCAATAACAAGCATCCTCTTTACCGCGATATCCACAGCATTATACTGAAAGAGACCGGAATTGACCGTGTGATAGAAAAGGTTATCCATCGACTGGGTAACCTGCAGTGTGTTTACCTGACCGGCGATTTTGCACATGGCAGCGACAGCCAGGTCATTGAGCTTATTCTGGTGGGTGATGATATTGACCGGGAGTACCTGGCAAGAAAAGTTATGCAGGCCGAGGAGATGGTGGGACGGAAGGTGAGCTATTTTGTGCTTACCCCCGGTGAAGCGGAATTTTACCTGCTGAGATATAAGCCCTCTGACCTTCTCCCGTTATGGAACTGTGACGGGGAGGAGAGGCCCGGGCCATGAAACGACTGTTTTTCTTCTCACCCTTAAGGGTAGGGGCAAACGAAGAAAAACAGCCGGAAAAGATATGATTACTTTTTTTCGTCTGCCCCGGCCCTGAAGGGAGCGAAAAAAAGTAATCAGTAATGATTGAGAACGATTTTAAAATTTTATAAAAAGGGCTACCTGACGCCCGATAGAGCGATGTAACGCAAATAAGTTCAGGGATTTAAAGCCTTGTTGGTCCGGAATTAACGATGGGACTGACGGGGCGGAAGCATGCCCCGGAGAAAGGCAAGGGGCTCAGGGCACCAGGCCTTCGCCAAGGCTACGGCTGGCAATGCAGAGCTCAGAGCAAGACAAAAAACGCTTTTGTGAAAGGTTACGTGTATATTATGACCAATGATAGTAATAAGGTATTATATACCGGTGTAACAAGTAATTTAAAGGATAGACTGATTAACCATAAGATCAGAAAGTTTAAGAATAGTTTTACGGCAAGTTATAACCTTAGAAAATTGGTCTGTTACGAATGCTTCGGATCAATGGTTGAAGCTATTAAAAGAGAAAAGCAGATTAAGGGGGGATCCAGGCAAAGAAAGATTGATTTGATAAACAGAAATAGTCCTGATTGGGTGGACTTAAGTGACCAACTGAAAGACGGATAAAAACTGCTTCGTAACCCTAATTGGAATTTAACCCGGAGAGCTTCGGAGTAAATGGTCAGGATTGCTTCGTCGTCACGATTAACATCGTGACTCCTCGCAATGACAGTCTTCCTGATTTCATCTTGTAATAAATTAATTCAAATTCGCATAGAAATACCGGTCATTGCGATCCCGACATTACGACCCGTAAAGTCGGGAGAAGCAAACTCTGGCACCACCACCACACTTAAAAAACAATACCGATGAAAACGATTACTCAGATAATAATCCTTGTGCTCCTGGTCACTTCCTGCACCACGCAGCAGAAACTCGCATATTTGAATAACCTGCCTGAGACCAGCGGCCCCGAGACCTTTACAATGGATATCCCCGATTACAGGATACAGCACTGCGATATTCTCTATATCACCATCAAGGCCATGACGCCCGACGGATCCATAAACGATTTTCTTTCCGCAATGCGCGGAACAGGTACCTCAACATATGCACAGAGCGAGGCGGGACAGTATCTTTATGGTTATGATGTAAGTGGCACCGGTGATATTCTTTTGCCCGTCCTGGGAACTATAAATGTTGGGGGTTCTACCCTGGAGGAAGCAAGGGTTCTGGTTCAGAAAGTAGCTGATAAGCACTTCAACAACACCACTGTCGAGTGCAAGCTGCTCAGCTTCAAGTTCACGGTGATAGGAGAGGTGCGGGCGCCCGGAACATATATCAATTACAACAACTACCTCACGGTTCTCGAAGCCATCGGACGTGCAGGAGGCATAGCCGACTACGGACGCCGCGACAGGCTCCTCGTTGTGCGTCCCGTTGCCGGCGGCACCCAGACATACAGGCTCAACCTCCAGGACAAATCCATCCTTTCCAGCGAAGCATATTTCCTTCTTCCCAACGATGTCGTCATCGTAGAGCCCGAATCGAAAAAGATCTTCAACATGAACCTGCCAACCTTCTCGTTCATACTTACTACCGCCACTTCTCTGCTCACTACAACGCTTTTACTTATCAACTATTTTGGAAAGTAAACAGTGCCGGATCGGTTGGTTCGTTTCAATGTTTGCAAACTGTAAATCACAAATCAACTCAATAAAGTTTCATTATCAGAATAATAGATTATCTTTATTCTATAAGTCCAAGGTCATTTAATTATGCCGGAAAGCGCTAAAATAGTACCATTGCCTGATGAACTCAGACGTTATTTCTGGGATGTCCGGTTCGGTGATCTGTCGGTGGAGAAATATCCCAGATTTATTGCAGAGAGAATTCTGAACTATGGTGACATGAAGGAAGTAAAATGGCTTTTGTCATGGCTGGACAGGAATTTATTGGAAGATGTCGTTTATAACAGCCGCAATCTTAACGCTAAATCAAGAAATTTCTGGAAGCTTGTGCTGACGGATTATCATAAAGGAATCACCTGTAATGAACACTAGACTGCATCTTGAGATTTTACCCGAAGAACAACTTAAACTGTTTGAAGAATTGTCGGTTCAGACTTTTATTGCTGATTTTTATCTTGCAGGAGGAACCTCTTTGGCTTTACAAATCGGGCACCGCAGATCTATTGATTTTGATTTTTTTATCCCGGCTGACTTTAATACATCTGCCATAATTGACAGACTCATCCAGACAGGTACCTATCAGCGTGACAATGAAGAGAAAAATACGATTAACGGCAGTTTGAACGGCGTTAGAATTTCCTTTTTCGGTTATAGATACGACATCATAGATGATTTTAAGATCTATAATAAGATCAGGCTGGCAGGTTTAAAAGATATTGCAGCCATGAAGCTCGAAGCCATAGCAGGGAGAGGAAGCAAAAAGGATTTCATCGATATGTTTTTTCTGTTGAAACAATACACAATTGAAGAGATATTTGCTTTTCATGCTCTGAAATATGGTACAGGTCTGAGTAATCAATACCACCTTATGAAATCCCTGGTATATTTTGTGGATGCCGAATCAGAAGCTATGCCTGTAATGGTAGAACCGCTCCGTTGGAATGATGTTAAAAGCCAAATAATATCATGCGCCAGACAATTCCCGATACCGGGCTCGTCGACTTCAACCCGATAAATCGCTCCACATTTTGTATTGACTTATATTGTTTTATTTCTTAAATTAGTTCCTGAATTCAATGTCTAACAATAAAGGAATTAAAATCATGTTAAGGAAACAGATCTGCCGGGTGGTTACGCTTGTGAGCCTTATCGCATTGACAAGCTGTGCAACGGTAAAAATCTACTCCGATCCGGATCTGAAAAACGAGACCGGATTGCGTTACTACACCCTCAGGCCTTATCTGCTTGTGGAGTATAAGGCAGAGAAAGACAACACTGTCAAAACGTCCGTTGTTTATCTGCCTGATCTATCCGATCCCCAGTACCTGAAAGCCCGTACGGGCATCGGCAAGAACGATATCAGGATGACCTTCGCCAACAGCGCCCTCGCATCATACGGCGCCGTTAGCCAGTCACAGATCCCCGAGCTCATGGAAGCCTTCGCCAACATTCTCTCGAAAAGCGCCTACGCGGCCCAGGCCTTCACCGGACCGGTGCTCCCTGCAGCGGATGACTCCGGCACTTACTTCAGACTTTACGAGATCATTCAGGGCAGCGACAGCACAGCCCTTAAGGAAGTGGTAATCGGAAATCAGTAATCGGAAAGAGGGAGCGACAGAGCGAAGGAGCGAAAGGGTGAAAGGGCGAAAAAGCGAAAGGGCGAAAGGGTGAAAAAGCGACAAAGCGAAGGAGCGAAAGGGCGATAGGGCGAAAAAGCGAAAGGGCGATGGAGCGATAATTAAAGTAAAAAGAAGACTCTATGCAAAAGATCAGAACTCATAAAGACCTGAAGGTATACCAATTATCTTTTGAAGCAGGGATGTTAATCTTTCAATTGTCAAAAAAATTTCCAAAGGAGGAGATGTATTCATTGACAGATCAGATAAGGAGATCTTCAAGGTCAGTATCAGGAAATATTGCTGAAGCATTCAGAAAACGAAAATATCCAAAATCATTTGTATCAAAATTGACTGATGCTGAGGGTGAAGCAGCTGAAACGCAAGTCTGGCTTGACTACGCGCTTGAATGTGGATATCTGGAAAAAGAAAGCCATGATTCAATTTTTGATAAATACGATCATATTATATCAATGCTTGTCAATATGTCAGCCAAACCAGAAAAATGGACTATCGGATTTGCCAGCACTTAGTGTCAACGTTCTTTCACTTTTTCGCTTTGTCTCTTTTTCGCTTTGTCTCTTTGTCTCCATTTCGCTCCCTCATCTTAACCCTGAAGCTAATATAAATGAAAAACAACATTCTAAATAAAAAACTGATACTATCCGGCTACTCCGGTCCTAAGGGAACCGGCTGGCTCTCCCCTCTGCCCGACCTGCGTGACTACACCAATAATCATGCTGAGATAAAGACCTTTAACAGAAAGCTTCACCTGACGGCCAAAAGCCACGCATTGCCGGCAACGGTCGATCTGAGGCCCTGGTGCTCTCCTGTCGAGGACCAGCTCGAGCTGGGCTCGTGCACCGCCCAGGCAGGAGTGGGTATAGTAGAATACTTTGAGAGGCGAGCATACGGAAAACATATTGAGGCATCTCGTCTCTTTCTTTACAAGACCACCAGGAACCTCATGCAGGTAACCGGTGACACCGGCGCCTGGCTCCGTGATACCATGGGAGCGCTGGTTTTGTGCGGCGTGCCTGCCGAAAAGTACTGGCCCTATGTGGTGGCGGGCTTTGACAAAGAACCCGGCAGCTTTGTCTATGCCCTGGCCGACAACTACCAGTCGGTGAAGTATTTCTGTCACGATCCCCAGGGCGCCTCCCTGCCGGGGACTGAAGTGCTCCAGTCAGTGAAGAAATACCTTGAGGCGGGCATCCCGTCGATGTTCGGTTTCTGGGGATTTCAGTCGTTTGAGAACACAGTCAATCCGGGCGACATCCCCTATCCGTGCAAGGGCGAATCGGCACAATGGGGTCATGCAATTGTGGCAGTGGGATATGATGACAACCGTAAGATCAGGAACCAAAAGTGTGACACAGAGACCAAAGGGGCGCTTCTTATCCGTAATTCATGGGGCACGTCGTGGGGGGATGGCGGCTACGGCTGGCTCCCGTACGACTATGTGCTTAACCGGCTTGCTCTCGACTTCTGGTCACTCCTCGAAATGGGCTGGATCGACACCGGAGAGTTCGGAATTCAATAAACCAAGGAGATCCGATTCGGGAATCAGGCGGGTTAGAATGTCTTTTGTCTTAGGACTTCTTCATAAATTACAAATCAAACGAAACTGGCACCAGACATTATCGTAAAATACATTACGGTAATAGCGGTTACTATAAAACCAAGCAATAGTTACAACAGAATAGGCAGGTACTGGGAACGAGGTAACCGGAATGAAATTGATATTGTTGCGATAGATGATCTTAACAACAAGGTGCTTATCGGGGAGGTAAAAATGTATAAAAGTCGTTTCAGACCAAAATCACTGGCTGACAATGCTCAAAACCTCATTAACCGGCTTCCGGGCTATGAAAAGGAATTCAAATTCTTCTCCCTTGATGATATTTAATAATTCTACTTGCTTATAAGGGAATTCCGATTCGGAAATTGTGATTTAATATAATTGTTTCAGAGTTTCAAAGTTCCATGGTTCCAAGGCTGGACCTTAACTTTGAACCGAGGAGCAACGCGCATCGCCTTCGGCAAGCCTTCGGCGACCGAAGGACAAGCTCGGCGAAGCCAAACATTGGAACATTGCAACTTTGAAACATTGAAACGCCATTTCTTTGAAACTCTGAAACCCTGAAACACCCTTCTGCTACTTTAATTGACAAACCCGGGAAAAGGAAAGAATACTGATGATTATGTTTGTAAAACATTATATTTGTAAAACATAATATACGATAATGTTTATAAACAGGGAGGCTGAAATATCAAGGTTAAAGAAGGCATTGAGCCGGGAGAAGACTCAGCTGATAATAGTGTATGGCAGGCGGAGATGCGGGAAATCCACCCTGCTTAAGCGTTTGCTGGTTAAGGACAGCATATATTTTTCAGCTGATATGCGTGAAATGCCGCTTCAGATCAAAGCATTCTCGGAAAGATTTGATGGTGAAATCCCTGGCTTTTCCACTCCTGTTTATCCCGGATGGGATTCTGTCCTGAGAAGCCTCGAAAGATCTTTAAAGAACCGTATAACAGTGTGCATAGATGAGTTTCCATATCTGGTGAAGAATGCTCCGGAGCTCCCTTCCGTTCTGCAGAATATCATCGATGATGGTTCGGGCAGTAATTATAATCTGATTCTTTGCGGTTCGTCACAGATGATGATGAATGACATGGTTCTCAGCCGGAATGCGCCTCTGTACGGAAGGGCGGGAGAGATTATGAAGATCAGCCCGATGTCGGCATATTATCTTATGAAATATCTGAATCTTACTGCGGCTGAGGCTGTTACGGAATACAGTATCTGGGGCGGGGTGCCGCGCTACTGGGAGATCCGCAAAACATCGGAAAGTCTCGACGATGCATTAAGTTATCACGTAATAAATCAGCATGGCCTGCTTGCCGAAGAACCTGAAAGGCTTTTCTCGGATGAGATAAGAACATCTGTCCAGGCATACACCCTTTTGAGCCTGATTGGTTCAGGAAGTCACAGACTTTCTGAAATAGCGGCAAGGGTAGGGAAGCCTGCAACCCATCTTTCGGGAGCTCTCTCTTTTCTGGCAGAAGTGAAATATATAAGACGTGAAATCCCTTTCGGTGAATCACTTCGTTCAACAAAGAAGACACTCTATAAGATTGACGATCCGTTCCTCAGGTTCTGGTTTACTTTTGTAGTACCTGAAAAAAGCAGGATTGATCTTGGTCTCTCTCCACAGGTATTGAGAGGTATAAGGAAGGGACTTAATTCTTTTACGGCAGGTACATGGGAAGAATTGTGTCGTAATTCCGTTCCGTTAATGATCAGGGATCCTGAGTTCAGGCCGGCAGGCCGTTGGTGGGGCAGGGGGCGTAACGGGGATTCGATGGAGATTGATGTAATTGCGGAGTCATCAGACAAAAAGACAATGCTGATCGGGGAGGCAAAATGGACAGAATCAGTAAATATTAATTATGAGCTTAATAACCTTAATGATAAAATAGCGAACCTTCAGTTCACTGGCGGAAGAAAGATCATACCGGCACTTTTTCTGAAAAATAAGCCGCATCCGGTGCCACCCGGGATTATGATTTTCGATCCGGAAGACGTTGTCGGTGCATTGAATTAACAAATCAGCGAGATCCGATTCGTGATTTTTGATTTATGAATTTAGATTTGTGATTTTATTACAGCTTTAAATAATGCTCCATCGCTCCATCGCTCCCTCGCCTGGTTGCTCCCTCGAATAATTATGAAACCCTGAACCGATCCCGGCTTTTTGCCGGGAGAGTCCACCAAAGGTAATTCTTGAATTTTTAAGTCTTTCTCCATTTTCAACATATTCATTATATTTGCCACTAATTAATATTAATAATGTGATAATAATCACGGAATCGACATTAAATATGTGAAGCTTGGAAATTAAAAGGAACATACTGAAGCAATTAATTGATTTATCTTCCGGACACAGGGTTACTTCGTCGCTTATCTTTACTTGATCCTGTCGCAGTCACAGAAGGAAATCGTCTCTTTACGGAATTTAAGGGATCATTAACAGAGAACTTTATTTTATCCGGACTGCTGACACAATTTGAAGGTATCCCGTATTACTGGAAATCAGGTAATCGAGCTGAAGTTGATTTTCTTTTTCAGTATAAGAACAGCATTATTCCCGTTGAAGTGAAGTCGGACGAAAACATAAGGAGCAAGAGTCTCGCTTTTTACCGCAAAGAATTTAATCCCATTGTAAGTCTCCGGTTTTCCCTCCGCAACCTGAAAAGAGAAGAAGGATTGATAAATATCCCATTGTTCATGGTCGACTATACCAGGCAGATACTTGAATCTGTTTATGGTTAATAACAAATCATAAATCAAGGAAATCCGATTCGAGATTTGTGATTCTAGATTCTAGAATTGTGATTTAATCAAAAAGCGAATGACAAGCAGAGAACTAGAAGAGCGCCTGATTCAGTTTGCCGCAATGGTAATTGAGCTTACTGATTCGCTGAGAAAAAACAGGGCGGGACAGACTTTGACTGATCAAATGTCCAGATCGTGTATCTCAGCTGCATTAAATTACGGAGAAGCTGCCGGAGCTGAGTCACCAAAGGACTTTGTTCACAAGCTTCAGGTTGTACTGAAAGAATTACGAGAAACACTAATGGCACTACGCATTACAGAAAAATCAAAGCTATCATCCAATAAGGAGCTTCTAAACAGGTGCCTGGTTGAATGCAACGAGCTGATAAGCATTTTTACAAAAAGCGTCATTTCCAACAAGAAAAAGATGAAAGACCAGATTCGAGATTTTTGATTCTGGATTCTAGAATTGTGATTTAAAACTTTAGAGCAAATCACGATTCACAAATCACGATTCACAATTCACAAATCTTTTTACCTTCGAACAATATCCAATCACAATGAATACCTCCAACTACCCCCAATCCCCCTACGACCCCTCTTTAGACCCTCGTTTCGAGGACGACTCCATCGACTTCAAGCGCTACATCTCCCTTTTCATAAGCAACTGGTACTGGTTCGCTGCGGCGCTGTTTATAGCAATAAGCATTGCCTACGGCATCAACCGCTGGTCGGAGGATGTGTATACTGTGTCAGCTACTTTGCTGATAAAAGATGATCAGACAAGCAGTCTTACAAACATATTCCCGGGTTCACAGGGATTTGGCAGCCTGCAGAACCTGAAGAATGAAATGGGAATACTCAAGTCATATAATCTTAATTATAAGGTTATGCAGGAGCTGCCGGATTTTTATGTAGAATATACAGCAGTGGGGAAGAGAGGGATTGTTGAGAACAGGATGTACACGAGGGCACCATTTGTTGTTGTTTATGATACCCTTGCCAGGCAGACCATCGGTCAAAAAGTGGAAATCAAAATTCTTTCGGATCAGAGATACAGGCTTTTTATAAATGGAGATAAGAACTTTGAAACTGAACGGGAATTTGGTGAAAGCTTCAATGAAGCAGGCTTTGATTTCAAAATAGTGTCGCGAGACAGTAACGGATTCAGATTTGATCCCGATGCTTCAAACAGGTATTATTTCCGGTTCCTTAATCCTTCATCACTTGCAAACAGTTATCGCAGTAAACTGTCAATTGCTCCGATCGAGGAAGAAGCATCCCTGGTCACTCTTTCAACAACCGGATTTGTCCCTCTGCAGGAGGCCGATTATCTGAACAAACTGATGGATGTATATATACAGGATGGACTTGATTTTAAGAATAAGACTGCTGCCCAGACTATGGAATTCATTGAAAAGCAATTACTGACAATCTCAGATTCTCTTGAACTTGCTGAAGGCAATCTTGAACGGTTCAGGCTTTCAAATAAACTTATTGATATAAGCCGGGAAGGTGCATTAATACAGAATAAGGTTGAACAGATCGATGCAGAGAGAACAGCCCTTTTATTACGTAAAAACTATTATGAATATCTTAAAGACTATGTTGATACAAAAAAGGAGACAGGAGACATTGTGGCACCGTCGGTGCTGGGAATTACAGATCAGCTTCTTATAAGGCTGGTAAATGACCTGTCGCAGGCACAGCAGCAGAAGAAACAACTGGCTCTTAATCTTTTTGAATCATCAGAACCGTTGAGGATAATTGAGTCCAACATAGCAACAATACGAAAAGCCATCAGAGAAAATATTGACAACGGTTTGCAGACCATCGAAAATTCGCTTGTTGAAGTAAATAAAAGGCTGGCTGATATTGAGAATGAAATAAGGCGGCTCCCTTCAACTGAAAGACAACTTATTAATATACAGAGAAAATTTGACATCAATAATACAGTTTATACCTATCTTCTTGAAAAAAGGGCTGAAGCAGGGATTGCAAAGGCTTCGAATGTGTCGGACAACAGGATCATAGATTATGCGGGATTTTATAATATTTCCCAGATCAGGCCGAAGAGGAAGCAAAACCTGATGATGGCTTTTGTTCTAGGCATATTCTTGCCGGTATTAGGTATAATCCTTGTAGATTACCTTAATAATAAGATAATTGATAAGAAAGACATTGAAAAAGTAACTAAAGCACCGGTTATAGGTTTTATTAGTCATAATACACTCAAGACAGAAATACCTGTAGCCGAGAAGCCGGGTTCAACACTTTCCGAATCATTCAGATCGGTACGCACCAATCTAAAATACTTCCTGAAAGATACTGCAAATCCGGTTATTGCTGTAAGTTCAACGATAACAGCTGAAGGTAAGACTTTTATTTCAGTCAACCTTGCAGCAATAATTGCCACACTTGACAAAAAAGTCCTGCTGGTTGGTCTGGATTTAAGAAAGCCCAGAACACATAAGATATTTGGAATAGACAAGGATGAGGGGATAAGTAAATTTCTTATCGGAGAAAGTAAATTTGAAGAAGTAATTGTTAAAACTGAGATTGAGAACCTCTGGTATGCACCTTCTGGCCCCGTACCTCCTAATCCGGCTGAACTTATTGAATCTCCGGCAATGAAAGAATTTATCGAAAAAGCTAGAAAAAAATTTGATTTCATAATAATCGACACACCACCTGTGGCAATTGTAACTGATGCGCTTCTTCTCTCCAATATTGCTGATTTCTATATTTTTGTGGTAAGGCAGCGATACAGTTCAAAGAATACTCTTGGACTGATTGATGAACTTTACAGGAACGAGAACATAAGGCATATTGGAATTATTATTAACGATATAAGCCTTTCGGGTTATTATGGTTATGGATTAAGGTATGGTTATTCATTAGGGTACGGGTATAATTACGGATATAATTACTATGGTAATTATGGCAAGTATGGCTATTCTGATTCAGTTAAGGGTTATTATACTGAAGGCACATAAAAAAACCTTTTTAGATCTATTTGAAGTTTAAATGAAAATATACCAATGGTGCTATAGTCAACCATTTCACAAATAGTAACATCAGTTAATCCTATAACCTAAAGCGATTATATGAAAACACTAGTGTCCGACTAAAATAATAAAAAGAGGGGTACTCCCCAAAGGTTTCCCCCAGATGTTGTACTTTAGTTTTTGCACAAACTGAATACAACATGGGTAAAATTACAG
>Ga0334882_1001360_pt1 | contig 29537 bp, 30 predicted proteins | sample GraSluR1_MG_5_FD_207226 | JGI IMG/M metagenome (GOLD analysis project Ga0334882, IMG submission 207226) | Sludge microbial communities from methane-producing bioreactor in Wageningen University, Netherlands - Granular Sludge_15_04-R1 | ecosystem: Engineered > Bioreactor > Anaerobic >... | reverse complement strand
TAAATATTACAGCTGTAATTTTGGGAATTGTGATATATATGATAGCTATTTATCCTAAGAACATAGCAGTTCTCTATAATCTTGGCAATAAGATTATAATACCATTTTTTGTATTCAATGTAATTATACTTCCAATAATTATATTTCTATTTGCCAGATTCAAAAAAACTTCTTTAAAAAGAATACTGCCGCTATTTTTGATATGTTTCTTGCTTACAGGGTGCTGGGACAAAACTGAAATAGAAAGTAAACAGCTGGTTTCTATAATTGCAATAGATCCAGGTGAAGATATAAATAAGGAAAAATATTTAAAAGATATAAAGCCTTATGATCCACTGACATCCATTGATTTGAAGAAAATTCATGTTACATTTGGAGTCCCTGATTTGAGTCAGCTCGGCCCTGATAAAGGAGCCCAGGCACAGGACAAATATATAGATGCGGATGGATATTCTTTTCAGGATGCTGTCAGCAAAGCCAGACTCAAAAGCAGTAGATCCATAAGATTCAGCCATACCAATTTGCTTGTTTTTAGTGAAGGTATTATGAAAAATCCAACTGTACTTAAGGAAATTCTGGATTATCTTCAAAGGGAGCCTTCCTTGAATAGGAATATGTATATAGTTGTAGCAAAGGGAAATGCCCAGCAATATGTGAAACTACAAACCAATATGGAAAAGAACATGGAAACATATATTCTCGGATTAATAGAAAATGATTATAACAATAGTGAGATAATTCCGGTGACGTTGAATGACTTTTTAGTACAGATAAATGAAAACGGAAATAGTCTCCTTCCAGTAGTTAATATTGATGAAGATAATAAGGATATAAAAATAGAAGGGTCTACAGCCATAAAAAACTTCATGGTTAAAGGGGATCTGAATCCAGTAGAAACAGCCAATATAGAATTGCTTAGGGGCAAGTTAAAAGGAAGTAAAAAAATGATATATGTAGATAAACATCCTATAGATATTGATATAACAAATACTGCGAGAAAAATAAATGTAAGTCAAGTTGATGGCAGATTGAATTTTAGTGTGGATTTAAAAATAGAAGCGCAAATAAAAAACTATTCGCTAGATAAAAAAGTGTTTTCAGTTGACAAATTAAATTATATTCAGGAAAATTTCAATAAATCTATAAAAAGAGAATGTGAATATGCTTTGAAAATAACTCAAAATGATCTTCAGATAGATCCTGTAGGATTTGGAGAGCATCTGGAAAAATTTTATCCCAATATATGGAACAAAGTGAAGGACAAATGGGATGAAGAATATAAAAATTCATCCCTAAATGTAAATGTTGATACCCAGATAAGAAGAATTGGAGTTGTTCAATAATATATTTTGTAAAATTGAATATAACTAGGATATCTGTCAATACTCATTATTAGGATAAAAATAGCATCTTGATTTTAGAAGGGGAGTAGATAATATGAAAAAATTTCTTTTTATGTGTGTATTGGGTATTTTAGTTATATATACTTTTAATTTTACTGTAAGTTCCAGGAATTATAATTTCATGGCTTTAAATGGAGAAGGAGAGGATATACAGAAGAGTATAGCATCAAAGATAATAAGATTTCATGTCATAGCTAATAGTGATTTAAAAAGTGACCAAGCCCTGAAACTGAAGGTGAGAGATGCAGTTCTAGAATATATTTCACCAAAGCTGAAGAATTCATCGAATATAAATGAATCGAGAAAGATTCTTAAAGAAAATGATAAGAATATTTTGGCTGTAGCAAGGAAGGTTATACAGGAACAGGGATATACCTATAAAGTGAGAAGTACACTTGGACAGGCTGGTTTCCCTATAAAGACATATGGGAATATTACATTGCCGCAGGGTAGATATGAAGCTTATAGAATAATAATTGGGGAAGGTAAAGGACAGAACTGGTGGTGTGTTATGTTTCCGCCCTTGTGCTTTGTTGATATTTCAAAAGGGCAGATTTCTTATAAGAGTACGGAAGAAAAAATGAAAAGTGTCTTGAATCAAAAGGAATATGATTCTGTGGATAATGGAATTGAGCACCCAGATAAACGTAAATCGCCAAAGAAAATAGAAGTAAGGTTTAAAATAGTAGATTTTATGAAGAAAATAGGATTTTAATATAACTCGGGGAACTCCCAAGCTAAATTAAAATTAATTCCCTTCAAATATTTTGTTGGCAGTCTTTAAAAAGTGTTCACCTACTGATTTAATTAAAACCTTTATAGCCTCTTTTTCATAGTGCCTGCTGTTTTTTATGGTACTGTGATTTGCGTTGGAGCCCGTATTGCCTGTTCCTATAAGATAATGAATTAATTTCATAATATTGTAACCAGAGTTTGGCTTGGAAAATTTGCTGCAGTTTTCAGCCATGGCTTTTAATTTATCTGGAGCTTTTAAAAGTATATCAATATTTTCACCGCATTTTGAAGTATCAGTTAAGTTAACAGCCAATTCATGTTTGAAAAGAAACTGTGCATTTTTCTCTTCCTGTCCTGGTATTGGAGAAAAAATTCCAATAGGAAGATTGCATATTAAAGCCTCTGTAATTGTAAGCCCACCGGGTTTGGTCAACAGCAGGTTACTGCACTGCATATATTTATTTACCTCTTCTGTAAATCCAACAATACAGGTCTGTTTTAGAGAAAAATCTTTAAGCTTCAAAAGATTCGAGTATAATTTTTTATTTTTACCAGTTATTATAATGATTTGAATATCCTCATCCATCTCATTTAGTTGTTCATATATATCTTTAATTTTGCCCATTCCCAAACTTCCACCCATAATGAGTACAGTAAACTTGGAAGTTGATAAATTCAAATCCTGTAGAGTAGCATCCCTATCATATTTTTTAACAAAATAGGGTTTCACAGGTATTCCAAAATCATATATGCTTTCTTTTTTTATACCTTCTGAAACCATTTTATCAATCATATCTTCATTTGATACTACATAAGCGTTTATGTAAGGATGCAGCCATGTACTATGTGAATAGAAATCTGTTATGATGGACATACAGGGTGTATTGAGATTGTATTTGAATTTTAATACTGACAGCATTTCCGTAGTAAATGGATGGGTAGATATTAATATATCTGCATTAAAGTCATCTATTAACGGAATCAGTTTGTAGGTCAGTATTTCTATTAATTTTGAAGCTAAAGTAACTGCAATTGGATCAGTACCTTCAGAATAAGAATATAATTTCCTATACAGAGAAGGTGTAACTTTTAGGGCCTTTAAGTAACTCCCTATTACAACCTTGTCTATTATTGGATTTATATATTTCAAAGTGTCTATTATACGTACTTCTGAATCCAAGGCTTCAAGCTTAATATAATCTTTTATAGCCTCTGCTGCCTGAACATGACCTCCGCCGGCAGAAACTGAGAAAATCAGTACTTTCATTTAATCACCTTCTGAGTAATCATGTGTGAATGTTATAAACAAAGTATTTATTATTATACACTTAACATTATATAGAATATATCTATAATAATAAACTGATTTGTGAACATTTAAGAAAAAATTAATATTAATATTATACCAGATAAATTGTTTATGCACATAATTTCATGTTTGACAAGCATAGATGAATAATATTTACGATAGTACAGATAATATATTTATTATAATTATTTAACACTAAGGAGGGAAGAGCTGACCGGTTTTACAATTGGAAAGCGTATTTGTTTATGAAAACATCTAGAAAGAGAATTATATATACAGCTATAGTAACTTTAATTATTGTATTTTCAAGTACTTTTGCTATTCTTATGACATTGGAAAGAAATGATTACAGGAACTATCTACAAGGTGAATATGGAAAAAATATGTTTGAACTGATAGATGCTGTCCAGAATATAAGGGTAAATCTGGCAAAAGCCGAAGTAATCGGTTCTCGAGAACAGGGGATAACTGTATTCGAGGAAATATTCAGACATTCTGCTACGGCTAATGATAAGCTTAATTCCCTCCCGATTTCCCAGCCGGCAATAGCTGATACAAGCAAGTTCCTGAATCAAGTCGGCGATTTCTGCTATAGTCTTGCAAAAACCTCCAGCAGAGGAGGAGATCTTACAGATAATGATTATTCAACTATTGAGAGGTTGAAGAAAGAATCATCAGATTTGGAGAATCAGTTGAATAATGTATCCAATGATATAAATGAAGGTCAGATTAAGTGGGGAGAAATAAGAAAAAAAATTACAGGAGTATTTGCCAGAAATAATTCTGATGATGCATTAAATCAATTTGAAAATATACAAAAACAGATAGTACAATATCCGGCATTAATCTATGATGGACCTTTTTCGGACAATACTCTTTCTATAACTCCAAAGATAAATTCTCAAAAAGAAGTTTCTCAAAAACAAGCTGAGTCTATCGCAAAAAAGATAATGAAAAATAATAAAATTAAAGATATAAAAACTCAAAGTGTGACCGAGAAAGGGAATATAAAGGTATATAGATTTGTGGCATCTTTGAAATCTGACAATAACAGGGATGAAAGTCTAACTTGTGAAATAAGTAAAAATGGCGGAAAAATATTGTATCTTATAAATGATAGAGTTATAAATAATTCTACTATGGATGTGAAGAAAGCAGTAAATATAGGCGAAAAATATTTGAAAAGTTTAGGATATAAAAATATGGTTCCTACATATACTTTGAGATATGGAAATGAAGCCGTAATAAGTTATGTATATAAACAGGACGATGTAATTGTATATCCGGATCAGATAAAATTGAAAGTTGCATTGGATAATGGAGAAGTTGTAGGAGTTGAATCTGAAAAGTATTTAGTAGCACATGAAGATAAGAGAAATATGGGAAATCCCAAAATAGCATTGGCCTTTGCTAAAACGAAGGTTGGAAAGAAATTAAATGTAAGAGGGGAAAAGCTGGCTGTAATCCCCACAGAAAATAATAAAGAAGTATTGTGTTATGAATTTTCAGGAAATTACAAAGAGGATGATTTTAAAATCTATGTAAATGCAAATACTGGATATGAGGAGAGAATAATTCAAATAATAGATACGCCGAACGGCCAGCTCACAATGTAGTTTGCATAATTCACCTGTTCTGATATAATGAATTTGTAATTATAATAATTGCAGTATTTCAGGAGGATTATTCATGAAAAAGAAAGCCGTTATATCTGTATCCAGCAGCAGGGAAAATGATGATGATAAAATAGAAGTGGTAACACCGGGCGATTTTTACAAGAAGGATTCTTTTTATTATGCACAATATAAAGAGACGGAAGTATCAGGTATGGAAGGAACAGATACTACATTTAAGATGAACAATGATAATTTTTCACTTATAAGGATAGGCAGCACCAATGCAAATATGGATTTCAGTAGAAAAAGGGATAGTTTATCTATTTATGACACACCTTATGGAACTATTGAGCTTAGAATAAAGACCAATAAGCTTGAAGTAAATCTGGATGAAGATGGTGGAGATATATTTATAGATTATAATTTAAGTATATCCGGTCAAAAATATCAGAATACAAGATTAAAAATCAATATAAAAACTGAAATCTGAGTATTTCGCTACATATCTAAATATATTGCTAATCTTTCTCTATATGTGTTTAGAATTATATATAGTTGGATATTAATAAAAATAGAGAGAATAATATTAATTAATTATAGGGGAAGATTAACTATGAATAAGTACTTTAATAATAAAGAAAAGGCTTACTATGCTATAATTGATATATTGCGTGAATACAAAGGTTTAACTAAAAATGAATTATTTCAGATATTAAAAGATAATGATTGCAGACATCTTTTTTTCCTTTTGATTAAAAAATACGGATGCTTTGATCTGGAACTGTTGAAAAAAGATTTGCCATCTATAAGTAAAAACAAGTTAAACAATAATATAAAAAGAGCAGAAGAAAAATTACTGTTTAATAAAAAGATAAGAAATATGTATTTTGAAGCTGAAGAATTGATAGATAAAATTAAATAACAAAAACCCCTAGCATATACTAATATAATATGCTATTATATTAGGTATGTTAAAAAGGATAGTACATTAACATTATATTATTTGGGTGACTTTCATTATAGCACCAGCAAAATATTTTGTCAATAGTAACTTCTAAGAATGTTAAGACCTAACAATACAAAACAGGGGGTGAATACTGCATAAAGCAGGAATTTTATGAGCACAAAATATATATTTGTAACTGGAGGAGTAGTATCTTCACTTGGAAAGGGAATAACTGCAGCTTCTCTGGGAAGACTTTTAAAAAATAGAGGACTTAAAGTTTCAATTCAAAAATTTGACCCATACATAAATGTAGATCCTGGAACTATGAGCCCATATCAGCATGGAGAAGTTTTTGTAACAGATGATGGTGCGGAGACAGATCTGGATCTGGGACACTATGAAAGATTTATAGATGAGAGTTTGGGCAAAAATAATAATGTAACAACAGGCAAGATATACTGGTCTGTAATATCAAAGGAGAGAAAAGGGGAGTATCTTGGAAGTACAGTCCAGGTAATACCTCATATAACAAATGAAATAAAATCAAGGGTATACAAAGTAGCCGAAGAAAAACATGAAGATGTTGTAATAACTGAAATAGGAGGAACTATAGGAGATATAGAATCCCTTCCATTTCTGGAGGCTATAAGACAGATAAAATATGATGTGGGTATAGAAAATGTATGCTTTATTCATGTTACGCTGGTTCCATATTTGAAAAAGTCGGGAGAATTAAAAACGAAGCCGACGCAGCATTCTGTAAAAGAACTTAGAAGTATAGGAATTCAACCTGATATAATAGTGTGCAGGTCTGAAAAAGAGCTTTCCTCTGATTTAAAAGAAAAAATAGCCTTGTTTTGTGATGTAGATAGAGATTCTGTTATACAGAATCTAGATGCCCAGAATTTATATGAAGTCCCGCTTATGCTTCATAAGGAAGGTTTGGACAGCCTGGTATGTAAAAAACTAGGTTTGAAGTGCAGTGATATAGACAATACTGAATGGATTGATATGGTAGATAGGATAAAGAATTTATCGAAAAGTGTGACCATAGGACTTGTAGGAAAATATGTAGAACTCCATGATGCATACATATCTGTAGTTGAGGCATTGAATCATGGAGGATATGCCAATAATGCACATATAAATGTTAAATGGATAAACTCAGAGGATGTTACAAGGGACAATGCAGGTGAATATTTAAAAGATGTAGATGGAGTCTTAGTCCCTGGAGGATTTGGTGATAGAGGAATAGAAGGTAAAATAGAATCCGTAAGGTGGGCTAGAGAAAACAAAGTCCCATTTTTGGGAATATGCCTTGGAATGCAGTGTGCAGTAATTGAGTTTTCAAGGAATGTAATTGGTTATGAAGGAGCACACAGCTCAGAAATAGACCCGGATACAAAATATCCCGTAATAGACTTAATGCCAGATCAGAAAAATATGGATCAAAAAGGCGGTACTATGCGTCTGGGAGCTTATCCATGTAAACTGTTGAAAGAAAGTAATTCATTTAAAGCTTATAATGAAGAAATAATACATGAAAGGCACAGACATAGATATGAGTTTAATAATGAATACAAAGAAGCACTTTCTAAGGCAGGACTTGTGATTTCAGGAATAAGTCCTGATTTAAGATTGGTTGAGATTGTTGAAATCAGAAATCATCCATGGTTTGTAGCTGTACAATTTCATCCTGAATTAAAATCAAGACCCAATAGACCACATCCATTGTTTAGGGATTTTATTGCAGCAGCTCTATATAACATGTCTAAGTAATTCTTTCCTGAATAATTAAAAGTTGGGATATCTAAGTTAAGTTATCCCAGCTTGTTGATTATTTTTACTAAATTTAATTAATACTATTGATTATTGTATATGATAATAATATCATAGAAAGTAAGTACAGTACTTATCTTTTATGATGTTGATTTGTTCTTACAGCATATTAATTGTGAAACTTTGTAAAAGGTTTATTTTATTATATTTCCACTTCAATATAAAATTTTCTTAAATCTAAAATATAGAATTCTAGAAATGTTTTAATTTCTATCGGAATTTTCCCGGAGATTATATAAGGTTAATAATGAGAGGTGTTACTTTTTGATTAATAAAGATAGAGAGTTGGACAGTATGAAATTGGTAGAACTTAAAAAGATTGCAAGAGAACTGGGAATGAAAGATGCTTATAAATATAAAAAAGCAGAATTGATTGAAGAGATAAAAAGATTATCTCCAGTTTCTATAGAAAGGGATGGGGTTATACTTAGAGAAAAAATAAGTCCAAAAAGCGAAGCTATACATCAAGATGAAAAAGCAGAGAAAGTAGAATCGGATGAAGGAAAATATCCGGAAATAAAGCAGGAAAAGGAAGAAAAGAAAGAAGATTTGAAGGAAAATGGCGAGCATAAAAAAGAAAAGCTAAAGGAAATGATAAATGAATCGGATAGTGCAAAGGGAGTACTTGAAATTATTGAGAACAACAATTATGGATTCTTGAGAGGGAAAAATTATTTAACAGGACCGAATGATATATATGTTTCTCCATCCCAGATAAGGAGGTTTAATTTAAGAACAGGTGATGAAGTTATAGGAAAAGTTAGAACTCCAAAAGAAGGAGAGAAGTTCAAAGCGCTTTTGTATGTTGAAAGGGTAAATGGAGAAAATCCAGAGAGGGCAGTCGGAAGAAAACCATTTGAAACCCTTACTCCTATATATCCAAATGAAAGAATAAAATTGGAAACAGGAAGTTCTGAATTGTCTACGAGACTTATGGATATAATGTCACCGCTCGGGAAAGGACAGAGGGGAATTATAGTAGCACCCCCTAAAGCGGGGAAAACTACCCTTCTAAAAAAGATAGCACAGAGCATATCTATAAATAATCCAAAAATAAAATTGATAGTGGTGCTTATAGACGAAAGGCCGGAAGAAGTTACAGACATGCAGAGATCAATCCGTGGAGAAGTAATATATTCCACATTTGACGAAGAACCTGAACATCACACGAAGGTAGCCTATATGGTACTTGAAAGGGCAAAAAGAATGGTGGAGCAGGGACAGGATGTTGTAATACTTTTGGACAGCATAACAAGACTTTCAAGAGCATATAATTTAACTATAACCCCAACAGGGAGAACCCTTTCAGGAGGACTGGATCCGGGGGCGCTTATAATGCCTAAAAAATTCTTCGGTGCAGCGAGAAATATAGAAGAAGGTGGAAGCCTTACAATTCTTGCCACAGCTTTGATTGAGACTGGAAGCAGAATGGACGATATGATATTTGAAGAGTTTAAAGGTACAGGTAATATGGAAGTCCATCTCGACAGAAAACTTCAGGAAAGAAGAATATTTCCTGCTATTGATATATACAAGTCAGGAACGAGACGAGAAGATCTCTTGTTTAAAACCCAGGAAGAAAAAGATTGTGCTTTCAATATAAGAAAGATTTTATATGATGAAAATAATACTCAGAATATCACAGAACAGCTTATAAATCTTTTGACTAAAACTAAAGACAATAGAGAATTTATACAATTTGCCAGCAAAATAGATATGAATAAAAAATTAGCAAAAAAATAAACAGCGTGGAATATAATAATAAAACCTGACCTTAATTTTTAGATAAGGTCAGGTTTTAAAAAGCCTAAGCAACAAATTACTGTTCATTTTTTAAATTGAATTTCTTTAAGAACTTATCAACTCTTCCGCCTGCATCAACTAATTTCTGCTTACCAGTGAAGAATGGATGGCACTTAGAGCATATTTCCACTTTCAACTCCTTTTTAGTTGAGCCGGTTGTGAAAGTGTTTCCACATGCACACTTAACTACAGCATCATGGTAGTATTCTGGATGTATGCCTTTTTTCATGTTTTTCACCTCTTTCAAATCAAACGCAATTATCACATTAACCTCTAAATTATAGCATGCCTTTTATATCAAGTCAATAAACATTTTCAGACATTTTTTATAAAATAAATACTTTAATAAATCAATCTGGTTTGTTAAAATAATATTTGTTTAATATTATAGAATTAAAAAAGAGGTAATTTTATGAGCAAGTTGTATTTTAGGTATGGAGCTATGAATTGCGGAAAATCTACAAATTTATTACAGGTAGCATACAATTATGAGGAGCGCGGAATGAAGGTTGTTCTAATAAAGGCGCATACAGATACAAAAGGCGAGGATAAAATTGTATCAAGACTTGGATTCTCAAGAAAGGTTGACATATTAGTTGATAAAAGTGATGATATTAGGTATATTATAAAAAAGCGGAATAATAAAAGAGGAAATATAGACTGTATACTTGTAGATGAAGTACAGTTTTTAAAAAAAGAACATATAGACCAATTGTTTAAAATAGCGGTATTGGATGATATTCCCGTGATATGTTATGGAATTAGAACTGACTTCCAGATGAATGGATTTGAAGGAAGTGAAAGGCTATTACTTCTGGCTCACAGCCTGGAAGAGTTGAAAACCATATGCAAATGCGGCAGAAAGGCTATATTTAATGGCAGAAAAGTAAATGGAAAATTTGTATTTGAAGGAAGGCAGATAGCTATAGACAAAAAAGATAATATTGAATATGAGTCTCTGTGCGGAAAATGTTATTTTAAGTATAAATCTCAAAATGGGGTGATATAATGTCAAGAACAACATCAGTTGGTGGTCAAGCAGTTATAGAAGGAGTTATGATGAGAGGACTTAATGGAGTTGCTACTGCAGTTAGAAAACCCGATGGTGAAATTGTGGTTGATAGAAAAGACAGTGTACCTTATAATAAGAGAAATAGGTTTCTGGCACTTCCTATTATAAGGGGATTTGTGGGATTGATAGAGTCACTTGTAATAGGAATAACAACTCTTAATTATTCAGCTTCATTTTTTGAAGAAGAAGAGCAGCCAGGTAAATTTGATAACTGGTTTGAAAGTGTATTTAAAGATAAAAGTGATGATGTACTTCTTGGAATTACTGTTTGTATATCTCTTGCTATAGCTGTTATACTTTTTTTTATATTTCCAACTTTTCTTGCAAATATATTTAAAAGATTTAATGTGGAGAGCAGTATTGGATTGAATATAATAGAAGGTATAATAAGAGTAGCCATATTTTTGCTGTATATTTATCTTATTGGGAAAATACCGGATATAAATAGATTATTTCAGTATCACGGTGCAGAGCATAAGACTATATTTTGCTATGAAAATGAAGCTGACCTTACACCTAAAAATGCAAAGAAATTTGAAAGACTTCATCCGAGATGTGGTACTAATTTTTTATTTTTGGTTATGATAGTAAGTATAATATTGTTTTCATTGACAGGGTGGAGCAATATATGGGAAAGGATATTGTATAGAATAATTTTATTGCCGATAGTTTCCGGAATAACCTACGAATTGATAAAATGGATGGGCAGAAGCCATAGCATGTTATCAAGATTCCTTGCCTACCCAGGGCTCATGCTTCAGAAATTAACTACGAGAGAACCGGATTACAAACAATTGGAAGTGGCTATAGCGGCATTGAAATGTGCTGAAGGAATGAAAAGTGACGAAGAAGATATATAAAACTAATTTTATCTGAAATGGAGAAGTAAAATGGAGAAGTTAAGAAATAAGGTAGGGGAACTTTTGACTTACGGGTATGAAAGCTTAAAAAGGAAGAACATAGATAGCTATAGATTGGATGCAGAATTATTGCTTGGAAAAGTTCTGGGAAAGGATAAGCTTTTTTTATTGATAAATAGAGATTATGAAGTGGAAGACGAGGATATAAAAGAGTATTACGAACTTTTGAATTTGAGAGAAAAAAGGATGCCTGTAAAGTATATATTAGGTGAATGTGAATTTATGGGATTGAATTTTTACGTAAAACAGGGAGTCTTAATTCCAAGACCGGATACAGAAACACTTGTTGAAGAGGCAATTGAGAAAATAAAATATAATGGATTTATCAAAATATGTGATGCGTGCTGCGGGAGTGGGGCAATTGGTATATCAATTGCCAAATTGATTGAGGATGTTCGTGTAATCTGCTGTGATAAATTTCCAGAGGCCTGTGAAGTTACAAAAGAAAATATAAGAAAATTTTCTCTTGAAAATAGAGTCCAAATTGTGAGAAGTGATTTATTGCAGAGCTTCATATTGGAGAATGAAAAATTTGATATTATAGTATGTAATCCACCTTATATCAAGGAAGATGTCATATCCACACTTATGAGTGATGTAAGAGATTATGAGCCTTATGAAGCTCTATGCGGAGGAAAAGATGGCCTTAAATTTTACAGAAAGATAGTGTCACAAAGTTTGGAACTACTTGATACAAATGGAATGATCATGTTTGAGATAGGATATGATGAAAGACAGGAGGTAGAAGAAATACTCAAAAATAATGGATTTTCAGATATCCAGAGTAAGAAGGATCTGGCAGGAAGGGACAGAGTAGTACTTGGAAAATTATAGAAAAAATATAGTATAAATGTTGGTGCATATAAGAATAGTATGATATAATAATAAATTGTGAAAATATTTATACGGAGTGATAAAAATATGTTGGAAAGACTTGATTTTATAGAGAACAAATATGAAGAACTGTCTATAAAAATAAGTGATCCTGCTGTTATGAAGGATCAAAAAGAATGGCAGAAGTTATGCAAAGAACATGCAGATATGGAAATAATAGTTTCCAAATATAGAGAATACAAGAAGGCAAAACAGGATCTGGCCGACAATAAGGAAATGCTCAAAGAGGAAACGGACAGAGAGATGAGGGATATGGAGCAGGAAGAGATAAAATCACTTACAGAAAAAATAGAGAAAAGTGAAGATGAATTGAGAATACTGCTTCTCCCTAAAGATCCCAATGATGACAAAAATGTATTTGTGGAAATAAGAGGTGGCGCAGGAGGAGAAGAAGCGGCCCTATTTGCAGCCAATCTTACAAGAATGTATACCAGGTATGCTGAAAGAAAGGGCTGGAACGTAGAGACAATAAGTCTGAATGCTACGGATATCGGCGGTTTCAAGGAAATAGTATTCATGGTAAAAGGGAAAGGTGCTTACAGCAGGTTAAAATATGAGAGCGGAACGCACAGAGTTCAGAGAGTACCGGATACTGAATCAAGTGGCAGGATTCATACTTCAACGGCAACTGTAGCAGTACTTCCGGAAGTTGATGATGTAGATATAGTAGTAAATTCAAATGATATAAGAATAGATGTATTTAGAGCATCTGGACATGGAGGACAGTGTGTAAATACTACGGATTCCGCAGTAAGAATTACGCATATACCTACAGGCATTGTAGTTTCCTGCCAGGATGAAAAATCCCAGCTCAAAAACAAGGAAAAAGCCATGAAGGTTTTAAAATCTAGGCTTTATGAAATGGCAGAGAATGAAAGAAATGCAAGCATAGCAGAAGACAGGAGAAATCAGGTAGGGACAGGTGACAGAAGTGAGAGAATAAGAACTTATAATTTCCCTCAAGGTAGAATTACAGATCACAGGATAAGCTTAACCTTATACAAATTGGACTCATTTTTGGATGGAGACATTGACGAAGTTATTGATGCACTTATAACTGCAGATCAGGCAAAGAAGATGGAATCTATAGGAAAATAGAGAGGAGTTGAAAACCGTTATTCAAACTAACGGGTAATTATGAATATAGATAGAGCCATAAATAAGCAAAAAAGATCTTATAAGATATTTATGCTTTTTATGAGCTTTATTTTTTTTATGTTACCAGCTGTTTTCGCGATGTCTGGAAAGTTTAATCTGTTTTACATGATTTATCTTATGATTATAGAAGTTCTTATATTTTTAGCTGTTATAATAAAGATAAATAATGAGTCTTTAAAGTTTGAATCTGATGGATACAAATTAAAAATAATTATAGGTATAAGTAGGCATAAAATAAACGTAATATGTAATAAGGTTATTTTGGTTCATGTAGAGAAATATCCATATAACAATAGAGAATCAGGCGACTTTAAAATTATTGTCCTGGCAACTTCGCAATTCAGAAGCAGCAGAATGATTCCTGTAAATCTGGAATTTTTAAAAAGGCATCCATGTACGGCTTTTAACTATAACAGGATAAAGATAATATATCCGGAACAAAAATTTTATTATACGATAATTAAGAGGGCAGGTATAAAGAAATATCCATTATTGGATGTTATATATAGAAATTGTGTACATGCACATTTTACAGAAGAAACTATAGATGAAATAAAATATTATAGAGAGAATTCTGAAAAGTATAATTTTACCTATAGGGAATGATAAATAAACATGAAGCAGCATACATATAGAATATAATCAATAATATATGGGTGGTTTTTTGAATATCAGTATTGCAAATATTGTAATTGTTGGAAGCGCCGTATCGCTTATAGGTACGATGATTGGAGCATCTCTAGGCGTAATAGTGAAAAAGCCCTCCAACAGGTTTATAGGTACAATAGTCGGCTTTGCAGCAGGATTGATGCTTTCTATAGTTGTATTTGATTTAATACCGGAAGCGATTATGACATGGGATTTTTTTAATACTATAATATGTGCCGTCCTAGGTGCATGTATTATGGCGGCAATTGACAGCAGGATAAAAATAGATCATATTAATAAACATATAAAAGTAGCATTTATGGCGGCCGTAGGACTTATGATTCATAATTTTCCGGAAGGTATAATAATGGGCTGTGGATTTAGAGCTGGAGGAAGCCTTGGAATAAAGATGTGCCTTATAATTGCAATCCACGATATACCGGAGGGACTTGCTGTTTCGGCACCCCTCATGTCATCCAGAATAAAAAAAGCAAAGATACTTTTATATGCTTTTATTACGGCATTCCCTACCGCTGTAGGAACGTTTTTCGGGGCATTTATTGCCGGAATATCCAATAATGTACTGGGTATTTGTCTTTCGTCTGCAGCTGGCATAATGCTGTATGTAGTATGTGGAGAGATGATACCTGAATCTTCGAAATTGTGGGAAGGGGTGGCAAGTACCTTTGGGGTACTGATCGGAATAATTCTTGGACTCATAATTGTACATGTATTGTAATTGTATAATTTCTTTAAAATAAAAGGATGGTAATGATTTATGGATACAAAAGTTAAATTATTGGATGAAGAAAATATCGATGCTGATATTATAGAAGAAGCAGGAAGCGTTATAAAGGAAGGCGGTCTTGTAGTATTTCCTACAGAAACTGTATATGGATTGGGAGCCAATGCACTTGATGCCAGTGCTGTAAGGAAAATATTTCAAGCCAAGGGAAGGCCGCAGGATAATCCTCTTATAGTACATATATCAGATATGGAAGAAATAGAACCTTTGGTAAGATACATATCACCGGCAGCTAGAAAATTTATGGATGCATTCTGGCCGGGTCCCATGACTTTGATACTTCCAAAAACTGAGTTGATTCCAGATGTTACAAGTGCCGGACTTTCAAGTATAGGTATAAGGATGCCATCCAATAAAATAGCACGTGTATTGATAAAGGCAGCAAATGTACCGATTGCAGCACCATCTGCCAATATATCAGGAAGGCCAAGTCCTACGGATGTAGAAAGATGTATTGAGGACCTTGAAGGAAAGGTGGATTATATTTTAGGTGGAGATATGTGCGAATTTGGAGTGGAGTCTACGGTCATTGACTGTACTGTAAGTCCCAGCTGTATATTGAGGCCTGGCAGGATAACTCTTGAAATGCTGAAAAAGATTGAAGAAGATGCATATATTGATCCTGCCATTATGAAAAAGCCTGATGGAAAAATAAAACCAAAGGCACCTGGTATGAAATACAGACATTATGCACCCAAAGCCAAGGTGAAAATAGTTAGGGGAGATTTGAAAAAAACTATTGCAAAAATTAATGAAATGGTGCAGAATTATATAGATGAAAATAAAGAGGTAGGCATAATTGCTACCGATGAAACTAAACTTTACTACAAAGATGCACTTGTAATATCCCTTGGAAGCAGGAAGAACATGATAGAGGTGTCCAAAAATTTATTTGAAACTCTAAGACGTTTTGATGACAGCAATGTAGATATTATAATTTCAGAGGCATTCTATGAAAAGGGCATGGGTGTTGCTGTAATGAACAGACTTCAGAAATCTGCCGGGTTTGATATTACGGAAGTTTAAGTGTTATATTCAATTTGAAAGTGGTGATGATTGCGTTGAAAAAAATTCTATTTGTATGTACAGGCAACACTTGTAGAAGCTGTATGGCTGAAGCAATATTCAATAAGTTCTGTGATATGGATGGTATGACAGCGTATTCAGCCGGTGTATCTGTAGTACCAGAAAGTGAAGCTTCTTATAATGCAGCATATATTGTTAAAAGATATATAAATGAAGACATAATTAATAGAAAGGCAGTTCAGCTTACTGAATATATGTTGGAAAGTTCAAGCCTCATTTTTACGATGACCGGGTATATAAAGGATGTACTTGTTAAAAAGTTTCCTGACTTTGATTATAAGATATTTACATTAAAAGAGGCTGTTATGCAGAAAGGTGATATAGTAGACCCTTTTGGTGGCGATATAATGGAGTATGAAGCTGCGTATAGAGATCTTGAGGAGTGTATTTTGGTATTACTGAAAAAATTAAAAGAAGATACAGGCATTGCTTAATGTTTTTATCTTCTTTTTTTGCGGGATTTGTCAGAAAGATTTTTATTTTTTAAATGTATTTTGTTGTAATTCAATAAATTTGGGAGGTGCTTTTATGAAAATTGCAATAGGAAGTGATCATGCTGGATTTCCTCTAAAAAAGGAAATAATGAAACATCTGGAAGCTAGAAATATAGAATTTAAGGACTTTGGAACTTTTTCAGAGGATTCCTGTGATTATCCGGATTATGGACAGAAGGTTGGAGAAGAAGTTGCATCTAAAAACTATGAATTTGGAATATTGGTGTGTGGAACAGGTATAGGAATAAGTATAGCGGCAAATAAAATCCCGGGAGTAAGAGCGGCACTTTGTGGAGATACATTTAGTGCACATGCATGTCGTGAACATAATAATGCAAATATATTGGCACTTGGAGAGAGAATTGTAGGTGTTGGACTTGCTTTGGACATAGTAGATACGTTCTTGAATGCAAAATTTCAGGGAGGAAGACACGAAAGACGAGTTAATAAAATCACTGCGATTGAAAATAAGTACATTAAATAAGAAATACAATAAGGAGAGTAATTGTAAATGAGTAAAGTAACACAGATAACACATCCGCTTATATTACATAAATTAGCTTTTATAAGAGATAAAAATACAGGCTCGAAAGACTTCAGGGAACTTGTAGAGGAAGTAGCTATGCTTATGGCATATGAAGTAACAAGGGATTTCCAGACAGAAGATGTTGAAATAGAAACACCTATATGCAAAACTACATGCAAGATGCTGTCAGGGAAGAAAGTTGCAATAGTACCGATACTCAGGGCGGGACTTGGAATGGTTGGAGGAATGTTAAAGCTTATTCCTGCTGCAAAGGTTGGACATATAGGGCTTTATAGAGATGAGAAGACGTTACAACCAGTAGAATATTTCTGCAAATTGCCTCAGGATATTGGAGAAAGAGAAGTAATTGTAACAGATCCAATGCTTGCTACAGGAGGCTCATCCAGCGATGCAATATCTCTTCTGAAGAAAAAGGGAGCAAAAAATATAAGGCTTATGTGCCTGATTGCTGCTCCAGAAGGAATAAAAAAAGTTACAGAAACTCACCCTGATGTAGATGTATATATAGGTGCCCTGGATGAAAAATTAAATGAAAATGGGTATATAATACCTGGACTTGGAGATGCAGGCGACAGACTCTACGGTACCAAGTGATTGGATTTTTAAGACTCTTGATGGATTCGAGGGTCTTAAATTTTAAAGATTTCAGGATTCCTTTAAAAAAATGGCTTTATAGTTTATAATTAATATAGTTTTTAAACTGAGGAGAAATTTTATGAGAAAAGATTGGGATAATTATTTTATGGATATTGCATTTAAAGTTGCTGAAAGAAGTACGTGTCCAAGATTACATGTAGGAGCCGTCCTTGTTAAAAATAAAAGAATTAAAGGGACTGGTTATAATGGCAGTCCCAGAGGATTGGATCATTGTGATGCTGTTGGATGTCTCATGAAAGACAATCATTGTATAAGAACTATTCATGCAGAAGTTAACTGCCTTTTGGAAGTATGTCCCGATGATAGGGAAAATTCTACCATCTATGTTACGCACATGCCTTGTCCGGAATGTCAAAAACTTATAATAACCTGTGGAGTGAGCAGGGTTGTATTTTGCGAGGACTATTCCCCTGAAATCAACTGGTTCAAATACGCACCGCATATAAAACTGAAAAAGGTAGCAAAAGAATAACATGAGATATGATGAGGAAGGTTAACTAATGGATAACATATACATATTGGCGATAATTTCAGCAGTAATTTCATGTGTGCTTACACCGATTGTAAGAAAAATTGCGCTGAAACTTAACGTTATTGACATACCCAAGGACAATAGACGAGTACATAATAAGCCGATGCCGCTTTTGGGCGGACTGGCTATATATTTTTCCTTTATAATAACACTTATATTCAATAGGGGAGATCTGACCAATTCTGAAATTGGTTTGATATTGGGTGCAACCATAATAGTAATAGGTGGAGTACTGGATGACAAATATAATATAAAACCCTGGTGTAAACTTCTGTTTCAGATATCATCTGCTCTTGTTTTAATATTTTTTGGAATAAGAATAACCATTGTGACAAATCCTGTAAGTAACGTTTATCAGTTTATAAATGTAGGATATATGTATATTCCTCTTACTATAATATGGGTAGTGGGAATAACAAATGCCATGAATCTCATTGATGGGCTTGATGGATTGGCAGCAGGAGTGTCATTTATATCGGCTGTTACACTTTTTATCATATCAATTTTAAATGGCAGAAATGAGGCTGCTATGCTGACAATCATACTTTCAGGCTCAATAATAGGTTTCCTGCCATACAATTTTAATCCTGCTGTAATATTTATGGGTGACACAGGAGCACAACTTCTGGGATTCATGCTGGCATCCATATCAATAGAAGGAGCAATAAAGTCAGCGGCGGCATTTTCCATTGCAGTTCCAATACTTGCATTGGGTATACCCATCTATGATACATTGTTTGCCATGATAAGAAGGAAGATAAATGGCAGACCCATTATGCAGGCTGATAGAGGACATCTGCATCACAGATTGCTTGATATGGGATTAACTCAGAGACAGTCAGTCATGATAATGTATATAATAAGTATTATTTTAGGGAGTTTTTCCATAATCGCCATGCAAATTAATCCACAGAGGTCTTACTTTGTTCTGGCAGGAGTTATGGTAGTACTTGTTGTAATTGCCTGGAAGGTTGGATTTTTTAAACATAAAGATTGACATTTCAATATAAAATGTGGACCTGTAGAAAATGGAGGTATATATATGAGAATGTTGAAAACTATAACCATATTTGGTACAAGACCCGAAGCAATAAAGATGGCCCCACTTGTAAGGGAACTTGAAAAAAGAGAGTACATAACCAATAAAGTATGTGTTACGGCACAGCACAGGCAGATGCTGGATCAAGTATTGAATTTATTTGGCATAAACCCGGATTTTGACCTGAACATAATGAAAAACAAGCAGACATTGACAGGAATAACAACGAAGGTACTTGAAGGACTTGAAGAAATATTTATAGAAGAAAAACCAGATCTTGTTCTGGTACATGGAGATACCACTACAACCTTTGCAGGGGCCTTGGCTGCATTTTACAAAAAAATCAAGGTGGGCCATGTTGAAGCCGGGCTTAGAACCTATAACAAATATTTCCCATTTCCGGAGGAGATGAATAGAAAACTTACAGGTGCCATAGCAGATCTTCACTTTGCCCCTACTCCAAAATCCAAATATAATCTTTTGCGGGAAGGAATTTGTGAAAGTCAAATATTTGTAACTGGAAATACAGTTATAGATGCTATGAATGTTACAATAAATCCCAGTTATGAATTTAACAATAATAGATTGAATCAAATAGATTATAAAAATAATAAAGTTATAATGGTAACAGCACATAGAAGAGAGAACTGGGGAGCTGGAATAGAAAATATCTGCAGGGCTCTAAAAACTGTAGTACAGCAGAACAAGGATGTAGAACTAGTATATCTGGTACACTTGAATCCAGTGGTAAAGGATGTAGTATACAAGATATTAGGGGATCAGGGCAGGGTATATCTATTTCCACCGCTTGATACAGATGAGACTCATAATTTAATGAACAAGTGCTATATGGTTATGACTGATTCCGGCGGGCTTCAAGAAGAAGCACCACACTTAGGGAAACCTGTACTTGTTTTAAGAAATGTTACAGAAAGACCTGAGGCAGTAGAAGCTGGTACGGTAAAACTTGTGGGGACTTCAGAGGAGATGATAGTTAAAAGTGCCAACGAACTTATAAGAAATCCAGATGAATATGAAAGAATGAGCAGAGCAATAAATCCATATGGTGATGGAAAGGCCTCAATAAGAATCGTCGATGCAATATTGGACTATTTTGGTATTGAGAAGGGAAAATACAATGAGTTCAATTATTTAAACAAATAATTGAATTAATTATTGCAAATGCTTTTTAAATAGTGTAACATGTAAATAGATTTATATAACATATTTGACAAAATCCAATTTCCTCAAATGGGGTACTAAAAAACTTTGTGTTTTTTTTAACAAAAATATTGATAAATTTTTAATTATCGAGTATAATGAAATTGTTAACAGACAAGTTTGTAATTTATTAAAATTTTAAAATAAATAGGAGGATTAGTCATGAGTGAAGTAGTTATTGCAAGTGCAGCTAGAACAGCTATTGGTAAATTTGGAGGAAGCTTGAAAGGTGTTTCAGCTCCAGATTTAGGTGCCCTAGTTATAAAAGAAGCAATAAAAAGAGCCAACATAAAACCAGAAGATGTAGATGAAGTTGTATTGGGAAATGTATTACAGGCAGGACTTGGACAAAATCCAGCAAGACAAGCATTGATAAAAGCAGATATTCCAAACACGGTTCCAGCTTTTACAATAAACAAGGTTTGTGGTTCAGGTCTTAGATCAGTAAGCTTGGCAGCACAGTTAATAAAGGCCGGTGATGATGATATCGTTGTAGCTGGTGGAATGGAAAATATGTCTGCAGCTCCTTATGTGCTTCCAACTACAAGATGGGGACAAAGAATGTTTGATGGTAAAATAATAGATGAAATGGTAAAAGATGGTCTGTGGGATGCTTTCTATAATTACCACATGGGTATGACAGCTGAAAATGTAGCAGAAAAATGGGGAATAACAAGAGAACAGCAGGACGAATTTTCAGCATCATCACAGCAGAAGGCAGAAGCAGCAATAAAAGCTGGAAAATTCAAGGATGAAATAGTTCCAGTAGTTATTAAGGATAGAAAAAAGGGAGAAATAGTATTTGACACTGATGAATTCCCTAGATTTGGAACAACTGCAGAATCACTGGCAAAATTGAAACCAGCATTCAAGAAAGACGGTGGGACTGTTACTGCAGGTAATGCTTCAGGTATAAATGATGCTGCAGCAGCTCTAGTTGTTATGAGTGCAGAAAAAGCAAAAGAACTAGGAATAAAACCTCTTGCAAAAATAGTTTCTTATGGTTCAAAGGGACTTGATCCTCAAATAATGGGATATGGACCGTTCTATGCTACAAAACTGGCACTAGAAAAAGCTAACTTAACTGTAGAAGACTTGGATCTGATCGAAGCGAATGAAGCTTTTGCAGCACAGAGTTTGGCAGTTGCCAAGGATCTGAAATTTGATATGAGCAAGGTAAATGTAAATGGTGGTGCAGTTGCTCTTGGACATCCAATTGGAGCTTCTGGTGCAAGAATACTTACTACTCTTCTTTATGAAATGAAGAAAAGAGATTCAAAATATGGACTGGCTACACTGTGCATAGGTGGAGGAATGGGAACAGCCATAATAGTAGAAAATTACAAGTAGTATAAAGAAATAACATATAATATTCCAAATGGAAAAAGCAAACCGAGCAACAATTGGTTTGCTTTTCTATTTATTTCTGATAAAATTAATTTATTAAACAAAATATGAACAAGTTTGAAATAAAGCTTTTAAATTGTATCTTAAAGGTATATAATTTTATTAATTACACCATTACATCTAAGCGGAGGAGCCTGATGAATAAAGATATTTTGAACATGGTAAAAAAAGTATCCATAATTAATTTGATGATTGGTATAGTTGCAGCTTTTATCATACAGATATTATTCAAGAATTTTGGGTTATTTGTGATGATAGGGATGATTACGGCTGTATTTAATTTTTTTATTAATAGTCAGGCAGGAGAACTGATATTTAAAAGATTTAGAAATTCGTCGGTATCTCTGTACATAATAAGTTTTTTTATAAGAATTGGAATTGCTGCAGGGATAGGATATGCTGTTTTTATGTACAATAAATATGATGCAGTTGCGTATTTATTTGGATATACTTCTCATTTAATGGGAATATATGTATACTCAGTCATTAAAAATAATTAAAGAAGGGATGTGATGAAATGGAAAGCTTTTCACCATTGTTTGTAATACATATTGGTTCTTTCAATGTTGGGATAACATCTAGTATTATTGTACAATGGATTATTATTTTGATCTTAGCGATTCTTGCAAAAGTTTTTACAGCAAACATGAAGAAAATACCCGACAAAAAACAGAGTGTTGTTGAAATCATATTTGAATCAATAAAAAATCTTGTTGAAGATAATATGGGGAAGGAATATAGGCCTTATATACCCTACATAGGGACGCTGGCTATATATATAATAGCAATTAACATTCTTCCATTGATTGTCGGGGTAAGATCTCCAAGCGAAGATTTAAGCGTTGCAGTTGGACTGGCACTTATAACTTTTGTATTGGTTCAATTCAATGCTATCAAGAAAATTGGATTGAAGGGATATTTTGTTGCCTATTCTAAGCCTGTAGTACCCTTATTGCCCCTTAACATTATAGAAAGGGTGGTTCTTCCAGTTTCATTGAGTTTGCGACTATTTGGGAATTTAACTGCAGGTGCTGTAATTGTGGGGATGGTATATGGTGGATTAAGCCATATAGGGTGGTTTGCACAGTTCTTAGTGCCCATACCTTTCCATGCTTTCTTTGATTTATTTGATGGATCGATTCAAATGATAGTATTTGTTATGCTTACGATGATGAACATAAAGGTTATAGCTGAAGAGTAGCAATGAGCTATTTATTATATTTTAAGGAGGATTTTTATTATGAATTTGGATGCACAGTCATTTATATCAGGTATGGCAGCTATTGGAGCAGGTTTAGCCGCTATAGGATGCCTTGGAGGAGGTATCGGAGTTGGTAATGCTGCAGGAAAAGCAGTTGAGGGAGTATCAAGACAGCCTGAGGCAAGCGGTAAAATATTAAGCACTTTCTTTGTAAGTGCGGCTTTATCAGAAGTAACTGCTATTTAGGTATTCAAAGTCTGATCAATATACCTCACCAACTTATGTTGATATTTTAGAGGGGAGGAATCAGTTTCAATATGGAAGTTAATTTAAGTAGGATTATTATAACAATAATAAATTTTATTGTACTGTATTTTATTTTGAGACACTTCTTTTTCAGGCCAATTGACAACAGTATTACGAACAGGACAGAAGGGATTGCTTCTCAAATTAGAAATGCCGATGAAAATGAAAAAAAGTCTCAGAAACTTCTGGCTGAACACCAGAAACTTTTGAGTAATTCGAAGCAGGAAGGCAAGTCCATTGTAGAAGACTATAAAAATAAGGCTGATAGAGTTTCTGAGGACATAATAAAAGATGCACAGAAGGAAGCCTCAATAATAATAACCAGAGCAAAGACTGAAGCCGATAGGGAAAAAGAAAAAGCACAGGATGAAATAAAAAATCAGGTTGTAGATCTGGCTCTTATTGTATCATCAAAGGCTTTGGAAGGATCTATCGATGAAAAGCAGCATAGAAAACTTATCGAAGATTTTATAGCTAAGGTAGGTATCTGACTATGTATGAATATTTAAATAGGAGATATGCTCTTGCACTTTACAAAATAGGAGAAGAAAAAGGCAAGGTGGAAGAATATCTTGAACAGTTAAAACAAGTTGTATCAATAATAGAAGCAAATTCTGCATTTGTGGAGATCATTAAGGATCCTGAAATAAGTACACTGGAAAAGAAAAATATGTTTACCGATGTATTTAAAGATAAGATCGATGATGATGTATTTTCATTCTTGTTGATTCTTATAGAAAAAGGAAGAATCAATGACATTGGGGGAAAGCTTAGAGAGATGGAAAACATATATCTTGAAAAGCACGATACCGTTGTTGCGAAAGTAAAAACAGTCATTCCTCTAACAGATGATGAAAGAAAGACACTTAAAGACAAGTTGGAAAAAAAATTCAACAAAAAGGTTTTAATAAAATCAGAATTGGATCCATCTATAATAGGTGGCGTGTATATCAATATAGACAATCAGGTTATGGATGGAACTATAAAATCAAAACTTTCTGAAATGAAGAAATGCTTAGGAAAGATTAGAGGTGAGCCTATGAACATAAAGCCTGAAGAAATAACTTCAATTATAAAAAATGAAATACAGAAATATGAAAAGAAAATAGAAACAGTTGATTCAGGTACAATAATTCAAATCGGTGATGGTATTGCCAGGGTTTATGGCCTTAACAAATGTATGGCCAATGAACTTCTAGAGTTTCCAAATGGTGTTTATGGTATGTCTCTGAACCTTGAACAGGATAATGTAGGTTGTGTCCTTTTAGGTTCCGAGAATGGAATAAAAGAGGGAGATATAGTCAAAAGCACGGGTAAGGTTGTAGAAGTTCCAGTAGGGGAGAATATTATTGGAAGAGTAATAAATTCACTTGGGCAGCCCATTGATGGCAAGGGCCCTGTCGTAACTTCACAAACCAGGCCGGTGGATGTTGTAGCTCCGGGAGTTATAACAAGGCAGTCTGTCAAGGAGCCTCTCCAGACCGGACTCAAGGCTATAGATTCAATGATACCAATTGGAAAAGGCCAAAGGGAATTGATTATAGGAGACAGACAGACAGGTAAAACGGCAATTGCAATAGATACTATAATCAATCAAAAAGGAAAAGATGTAATATGTATATATGTAGCTATAGGACAGAAACAGTCAACTGTAGCCCATATAGTAAATGACCTGACAGAAATGGGTGCCATGGATTACACTATAATAGTATCAGCTACGGCATCGGATTCGGCACCGCTTCAATATATTGCGCCTTATGCCGGATGTACTATAGGCGAGTACTTTATGAACAAAGGAAAAGATGTACTTATAGTTTATGATGACCTGTCAAAACATGCCGTTGCATACAGAGAAATGTCATTATTGCTTCGTAGACCACCAGGAAGAGAAGCGTATCCAGGTGATGTATTTTACCTGCATTCAAGACTGCTTGAAAGAGCTGCAAAACTTTCTGATAAACTAGGAGGAGGATCTCTTACGGCACTTCCTATAATAGAGACTATGGCAGGGGATGTTACTGCATACATACCAACAAATGTTATCTCTATTACAGATGGACAGATATTTCTTGAAACGGAACTTTTTTATGCAGGACAAAGGCCGGCTATAAATGCAGGAATATCGGTATCCCGAGTTGGTGGTAATGCACAAATCAAGGCAATGAAACAGGTAGCAGGTACACTTAGACTTGATCTTGCACAATACAGAGAACTTGCGTCATTTGCACAATTTGGTTCTGATCTTGATAAAGAGTCAATGAGGAGACTTGAAAAAGGAAAAAGATTGACGGAAATATTAAAACAGCCTCAATATAAACCAATGCCTGTAGAAAATCAGATAATAATATTATTTGCAGCTGGTAGAAACTACCTTATGGATATCCCGGTAGATAAAATTGTTCAGTTTGAGAATGAATTTCTTGAATACATGGATACTCATCATAAGGAGATAGGACAGGAAATATCAGATAAAAAAGTCATATCTGATGAGTTGAGTGATAAGCTGGGAAGTGCTATAGAGGAATTCAAAAAAATATTTTTAGCAGAGGTATAGAGTTTCCTTTGCGGGAGGTGAAATATGGCAGGAGCAGGACTTGTTGCAATAAAAAGAAGGATTAAATCCATAACTAGTACGCAAAAAATAACAAATGCCATGTCACTTATTGCTACTGCTAATCTTAGAAAGGTTAGAAAAAAGCTTGAAATCAACAATACTTATTCTAAACTGTTCAGTGATATTGTGCAGAAAATTGCTTCGGAAGATTGGGATGGAAGTATTTATACCAATGGCAATAAAAGCAATAAGAAGCTTTATATATGTCTGAATTCAGACACAGGGCTTTGTGGAGGATTTAATAACAATGTTGTGAGTGGGCTTGATGCTGAAATTTCGAAAGACAGGGAAAATTGTGTTTTAATAGCAGTAGGACAGAAGGGAAGAATGTATTTTAAAAAGCTTCACTATGTTACCGAAGCAGAATATGTGGATATTTCTGATGTTCCTACTGTGAGAGAGGCAAGTACCATAGTATATAAAGTGTTTGATCTCTATAAAAGTGGTAAGGTTGGTGAGATAAATATAGCATACACCAAGTTTATTTCAACAATTAAGCAGGAGGTAATTGTTGAAAAGCTGCTTCCTATAAAAGCTGATAGAGAAAACCAGAATTTTGTAAAAGTTGAACCTGGTGTGGCAGAGATAATCGAAGACACAGTATTTCTGCATTTAAAACAAAAGGTTCTTAATTGTATGATGAATTCAAAGGCAAGTGAACAGGCTTCCAGAATGACTGCAATGGATGGTTCAACTAAAAATGCCAATGACTTGTTGGAAAGTTTAAATCTTAAATATAATAGAGAGAGGCAAACTGCTATAACTCAGGAAATAACTGAGATAGTTGGAGGAGCAGAAGCACTCAAGTAAGGAGGGATATTAATGCCTAACATAGGCAAAGTTGTTCAGGTTATAGGACCTGTTGTTGATATAAAATTCAAACCGGAAAACCTTCCTAATATATACAATGCTATAAATATACAGTGCAAAGATAGAATGGTTGTTACAGAAGTAGCCCAGCATTTGGGAGATGACATAGTAAGAACTATATCGATGCAAAGTACAGATGGCTTGATGAGAAATATGGATGCTGTTGATACTGGTTCACCTATATCTGTACCTGTAGGGGAAGTCGTTTTGGGAAGGCTTTTTAACATGCTGGGACAGCCAATTGATCAAAAAGGAGACGTAAATGCAGATAAAAAATATCCTATTCATAGAGCGGCCCCAAGTTTTGAAGACCAATCGGTAAAACCGGAAATGTTTGAGACTGGTATTAAGGTCATAGATCTTCTTGCACCATATCAAAAAGGTGGAAAGATAGGTTTATTTGGTGGAGCGGGTGTCGGCAAGACAGTACTTATACAGGAACTTATAAACAATATTGCAAAGCAGCATGGTGGATTATCTGTATTTACAGGTGTTGGAGAGAGAACAAGGGAAGGTAATGACCTCTATTATGAAATGCAGGAATCTGGAGTTATAAATAAAACTGCACTTGTGTTTGGACAGATGAATGAACCACCGGGAGCAAGGATGAGAGTTGCACTTACAGGACTTACCATGTCGGAATATTTCAGGGATCAAGGTCAGGATGTGCTTTTGTTTATAGATAATATATTCAGATTTACACAGGCCGGCTCTGAAGTTTCGGCACTTCTTGGAAGAATACCTAGTGCTGTTGGTTATCAGCCTACACTTGCTACTGAGATGGGAGCTCTTCAGGAAAGAATAACATCCACAAAACAAGGGTCTATTACGTCTGTTCAGGCAGTATATGTTCCTGCAGATGATTTGACTGACCCTGCACCGGCAACAACATTTACACATCTTGATGCAACGACAGTTCTTTCAAGGGCTATATCGGAAATTGGTATTTATCCTGCAGTTGACCCGCTTGGTTCTACTTCCAGGATACTTGATCCAAGAGTTGTAGGCAAGGAACACTATGAAGTTGCGTCAAATGTTAAACATGTACTTGAAAGATATAGTGAACTTCAGGATATTATAGCAATACTTGGTGTAGATGAGCTTTCGGAAGAAGATAGACTGGTTGTTGTGAGAGCTAGAAGAATCCAAAGATTTTTATCACAGCCATTTTCAGTTGCAGAACAGTTTACGGGATATAAAGGTAAATATGTTCCTATAAAGGAAACTATAAGAGGATTCAAGGAAATCATGGAAGGCAAATATGATGATTTGCCGGAAACGGCATTTTTGTTCAAAGGAAGCATAGATGAAGTAATTGAGGCTGCTAAAAGTATGAACAAAAACTGATAGGCTAAATCAATTCGTAAAAAAGGAGATTAATATGTCAAAAACCTTAAAATTGACCATTCTTACTCCTGAAAGGGACTTTTACAGTGGAGAAGTAGTAGAGGTAATAACGGACAGCGTGGAAGGCAGAATTTCAATCCTTGCCGATCATATACCGTTGATAACTACTCTCCGGCCGGCTGATACTGAAATTACTCAAAAAGATGGAAAAAAATTAAAGGCATTTACTTCTACAGGCATATTGGAAGTAAGAGACAATGAATTAAAGATTCTCTGTGATGACTGTGAATGGCCTGAGGAAGTGGATATAGAAAGAGCCAGAAAGGCAAAGGAGAGAGCGGAGGAAAGACTGCAAAGTCAGAGAGATGGGACAGATGTGAAGAGAGCCGAAATGGCGTTGGCCAGGGCTCTGGCCAGGATTAATTTAAAATAAGCATGGAGTATACTCCATGCTTATTTTTTTGCTTCAAAAAAACTCACAATTTACTTGTGTTAATTATATATTGATAGTGAGTATATTATATTTTATGATAAAAATATTTTTAAAATGAATATTATATATATATCTGTCCATAATTTTAAACAGATTAGGGGGGGAAAATTATGAGCAGAAAAAATATCTTTTCAATTGTCTTATGCATAATATGTATACTATCTTTGTCATTCAGATCTTTAGCTTATAAAGTAGATACTCAAGAAAAAGGCGTCTCCAGGAAAATCTTTTTCAAAAACGGTGAGAAATTTTTAAATAATAAATCGGATGTTTTCCGCGAAATACTCACAGCCGTTCATGGTAGGACGGTGGAGTACGGTATTATGGCTCAATTTGATAGCCTTGAGCCAGGAGAAAAAGCTGTAAACGAGTTATTTTATAAACTCAATAAAATTGCCAGATTAAATAAAACTTATTCTCGTAATGGGGAAAATTATCTTATAGAGTTTTATGGGAATTCCATAAATGGATATATAGAGAGTACTCCATATGATGACCACAACATTATAAAGATGGACATAATAAAAAGGGACAAGGAATACAGACTTGATGAATTAAAAAATGATATAAGTTCC